>SWCA01008360.1_pt1 | contig 53810 bp, 54 predicted proteins | sample 4692961 | NCBI WGS metagenome assembly SWCA01 (sample SAMN10267275, study PRJNA491770) | bioreactor metagenome | isolation source: DHS bioreactor inoculated with | place: Japan: off Shimokita Peninsula | reverse complement strand
AGTAGGAAAATACGGTTCCCATCGTTAAAGGGTTTGAGTGGATATGAATATTTTCGTATCAACAAGAGTGGTAACGCGGGATAAAGTTCTCGTCTCTTCTGTTTAAGAGATGAGAACTTTTTTTAATGCACAGAAGATAGGGGAGGTGAATTGGAAATAACTTTACAGAAACACTTTAATGATTCACAGTGATAAATTAAAAAAATAATAAACTTTAATAAAATAAGGAGGTAAATAAGATGTTTAAAAATTTTATGAACAAAATAACTTTAGGTTTACTTTTAGTATGTTTAGTGGTTGGTGTTACGGGATGTGGAAATGCTAAAGTAGAGGAATCTGTATCAAAAATAGAACAAATAAAAAAAGCTGGCAAAATAGTATTAGGAACAAGTGCTGACTATGCACCTTACGAGTTTCATAAAGAAATAAATGGAAAAGATGAGATTGTAGGATTTGATGTTGCTATAGCAAAGGAAATTGCAAAGGATTTAGGAGTAGAATTAGAAATTAAAGATATGAAGTTTGATGGATTGTTAGCTGCTTTAAATTCAGGAAATATAGATTTTATCGTAGCTGGAATGACACCAACAGAAGAAAGAAAAAAAAGCGTTGATTTTACAAATATTTATTATACAGCAGTACAAACTTTAATGGTGAAAGCAGAAGATAAAGACAGTATTAAATCTTTAGAGGATTTAAAAGGGAAAAAAATAGGTGCACAAAAGGGATCTATTCAAGAAGAAATAGCAAATGATATAGAAGGAGCACAGGTAAAATCTCTTGGGAAAGTATCTGACTTAATGCTTGAACTGAAAAATGATAAGGTAGATGGACTAGTAGTTGAATTACCAGTAGCAAGTGCATATGTAAGTAAAAATAAAGATCTTGCTCTAGCAGATGTACAATTTGAAGATGAAGTAGGAGGATCTGCTATTGCCATCAAAAAAGGAAATAATGATTTAGTAGAAGCAATCAATACAACCCTTGATAAATTAATAAAGGATGATAGCATCAGTAAATTTGTTACAGAAGCGACAGAAATGGTGGAATAAAAGATAGGATATATCCTATCTTTTATAACGAATAGGAGGTGGAAGCATTGAATTTTAATTTTTTAAGTAGATACTATATGTTTTTCATAGAAGGAACAAAAAATACAATTTTTCTTGCAACATTTACAGTATTATTTGGTGTCATATTAGGTGTGTTTCTATCTCTAATGAAGATATCTAAAAATCCTTTACTAAGAGGAATATCTACATCTTATGTGGAGTTTATAAGAGGAACACCATTACTTGTGCAATTATATATCATTTATTATGGTTTTCCACAAATAGGAATTAATTTTTCAGATATTCCAATCATAGGTGAACATTTTGGAGATTTTTTAGCAGGGATTATCACTTTATCTATAAATAGTGGAGCGTATGTAGCAGAAATTATTCGTGCAGGAATACAAGCAATTGACAAGGGACAAATGGAAGCTGCAAGATCTCTTGGTATGAATCATAATATGGCAATGACATATATTATTATTCCACAGGCATTTAAAAATATACTTCCTGCTTTAGGAAATGAATTCATTGTTGTTATTAAAGAATCGTCTATTGTTTCTGTAATAGGAATACAAGAACTTATGTATAAAGCAGACACGGTAAGAGGAAATACGTTTCAACCCTTTGAGCCTTTGATTGTTGCAGCAATTATATATTTTATGATGACTTTTACGCTTTCTAAGTTGTTAGGTGTTGTTGAAAGGAGGATGAAAGCTAGTGATTAAGGTGAGAGATTTGCATAAAAGTTTTGGAAAACAACATGTCCTAAAGGGAATCAATGAGCATATAAAAAAAGGAGAAGTAGTAGTTATTATTGGTCCTAGTGGCTCAGGTAAAAGCACTTTTTTAAGATGTCTTAATCTGTTAGAACATCCTTCTAGTGGTGAAATTATTTTTGAAGGAGTATCTATTACAAGTAAAGAAAATGATATTAATAAACAAAGGGAAAAAATGGGGATGGTTTTTCAACAATTTAATCTTTTTCCTCATATGACAGTTCTGCAAAATATAACTTTAGCGCCTATAAAGGTGAAAAATACAAGCAAGGAAGAAGCTGAAAAAATAGCCTTCAATCTTTTGAAAAGAGTAGGTTTAGAAGATAAAGCAAATAGCTATCCAGCACAGCTTTCTGGAGGACAAAAGCAAAGAATAGCCATAGCAAGAGCGCTTGCCATGGCTCCAGATGTAATGTTATTTGATGAGCCTACATCAGCCCTTGATCCAGAAATGGTTGGAGAAGTTTTAGAGGTGATGAAGCAATTGGCTTCCGAAGGAATGACCATGGTAGTTGTAACCCATGAGATGGGATTTGCAAAAGAGGTTGGAGATAGAGTTATTTTTATGGATGAAGGAAATATTGTTGAACAAGGTACACCTAAAGAAATATTTGAAAAGTCAAATCATCCAAGAACAAAAGATTTCCTAGGAAAAGTTTTATAAAAAGTATAAAAAAGTCTTCCTTGAGAATGCAAATCAAGAAGACTTTTTTATATGTTGTTTTTCTTGACTTATAAAAGTTTTTTTTATATACTTTGATTATCAAAATATTTGAATATCAAAAGTACATAAAGGAGTGAGTTTATGAAATTACCTTCTCTTCATATAGGAGAATTAATTGCAAAGGTACCTATTATTCAAGGGGGTATGGGTGTTGGTGTTTCAGGTTCTTCATTAGCTTCTGCAGTAGCCAATGAAGGAGGAATTGGAATAATATCTGGAGTACAAATTGGTTTTAGAGAAGAAGATTTTGAAAAAAATAATAAAGATGCAAATCTTAGAGGTTTAAGGAAAGAAATAAGAAAGGCAAGAGAATTAAGTCCAAATGGAATTTTAGGTGTGAACCTTTTGGTTGCTATAAATAATTACAAAGAAATGGTTAAGGCCGCTGTAGAAGAAAAAATTAATTTAATTATTTCTGGAGCAGGACTACCTAAGGATTTACCGGAACTTATTAAAGGGTCTAATACTAAAATTGCACCTGTTGTTTCTTCTGGAAAAGCAGCTGCATTGATTACAAAACTTTGGGATCGTAAATTTGGATATATTCCAGATCTTGTTATAGTAGAAGGTCCAGAAGCTGGTGGACATTTAGGCTTTTCTAAGGAAGAATTAACTTCTTCTAAAAAAATAGAGTTAACTGAAATTGTAAAAGAAGTAATAGAGAGCCTAAAGCCTTTTAAAGAAAAATACAAAAAAGATATTCCCGTTATTGCTGCTGGAGGTATATTTGATGGAATAGATATAGCTAAATATTTAAAAATAGGAGCAAATGGAGTACAAATGGGAACTAGATTTGTAGCAACGCATGAATGTGATGCAGATATAGAGTATAAAAATGCATATATAAATTCAAAAGAAGAGGATATACAATTAGTGAAAAGTCCTGTAGGACTTCCAGGGAGGGCTATTTATAATAAGTTTATTGAAGATATTAGAACTAGAAATATACCTGTAGAAAAATGTTATAACTGTCTTGTTCCTTGTGATGCTAAAAGTACTCCTTATTGTATAACAAAAGCGCTTATTGAAGCGGTGAAAGGGAATGCGAAGGATGGATTGATTTTCAGCGGAACCAATGCATATAAGCTAGACAAAATTGTTTCCGTAAAAGAATTGATGAAAGAGTTAATAAAAGAAGCAGAAGCTGCTTTATAAAATATAAAATGGTGATGAAAATGAGTAAAACGATAAATCTTTTAAATCATTTTATGGTAAATGTTTTTAATGACATAATTACTGTTGAACGTAGGGTCTTTTGTCAAGGAGAGTTTAAAGATATATCTATTACTGAAATTCATACTATGGAAGCAATAGGAATAAATGAACCAAAAAAAATGTCTGAAATCGCTATGGATTTAAACATCACCTTAGGCACTCTAACAACAGCTATTAATCGTTTGGTAAAAAAAGGATATGTAGAAAGAATAAGAATAAAAGAAGACAGAAGAATAGTACAAATTCAATTAACGGATAAAGGAAAATGTGCGTATAAAGCTCATGAGAATTTTCATGACGATATGATAAAGGCCATGGTCCAAGGTCTTGAAAAAAATGAAGAAGAAGTATTGGCTAAAGCTTTAAAAAATATACATGAGTTTTTTAAAACAAAATATAATTTAAGGAATGATTAAAATAAAGAAGACTGCCTACTATTTTTAAAAATAATAGGCAGTCTTCTTTATGATATAATACAATAGACATTATTATGAAAAGGAAGGAATGCATATGAACTTACTATCTATTGAAAATATATGTAAAAACTATGGAGAAAAAAAATTATTGGAAGATATATCTATGGGAATAAGCCAAGGAGAGAAAATAGGTGTTTTGGGAATTAATGGAACAGGAAAATCTACTTTATTAAAAATTATTGCAGGAGTAGAAATTCCTGAAAGCGGTAAAATTACCATAGGAAATGAGGTGAGTATAGAATATTTACCTCAAAATCCTCAATTTTATGATGATTTAACCGTATTAGAGCAAATTTTTAGAGGAGATTCTCCTATGATGAAAGTGATTAGAGAATATGAATTCACATTGGAAAAATTAACAATTCAGCCAGAGGATTTTATTTTACAGAAAAAACTAAGTAATTTAAATCAAGAAATGGATGCAATGAATGCATGGCAAGTAGAAAGTGAAGCAAAAGCTATATTAACAAAGCTAGGAATTTGTAATTTTAATATAAAAGTAGGTACTCTCTCAGGAGGACAAAGAAAAAGAATTGCTTTAGCGGGGGCATTGATTAATCCTGCAGACTTGTTAATATTAGACGAACCAACAAATCATATGGATTATGAAACTGTCCAATGGCTTGAAGAATATTTAAATAGAAGAAAAGGTGCACTTCTTATGATTACTCATGATAGATACTTTTTAGATAGGGTTATAAATAAAATTGTAGAGTTAGATGAAGGAAATCTCTATAGTTATCAAGGAAATTATAGTAAATTTCTTGAACTAAAAATAGAAAGACAGGAAAGTATGGAAGCATCTGAACGAAAACGAAAAAGTATATTTAAAAAAGAATTAGCGTGGATTAAAAGAGGAGCAAAGGCTAGAACGACAAAACAAAAAGCACGAATAGAAAGGTTTGATAAATTAAAGGAAGAAAAATTAGAATTAGCATCTGAAAAAATTGATATATCCGTTGGAAGTACTAGATTAGGGAAAAAAGTAATAGAAATAAAAGAAGTAAGTAAGGGTTTTTCTGGCGAAAAAATCATATATGGCTTTAGTTATACTTTTCTAAGAGATGACAGGATAGGTATTATAGGACAAAATGGAAGTGGGAAATCTACCCTCGTAAACCTTATTGCAGGGAGGTTAAAGCCGGATTGTGGAAAAATAGAAATTGGAGAAACTGTAAAAATAGGTTATTTTTCCCAGGAAAATAAAGAAATGAATGAAAATTTAAGAGTAATAGAATACATTAAGGAAGAAGCAGAACTTATACCTACATCTGAGGGAAAAACTATCAGTGCTTCCCAAATGCTAGAAAGATTTTTATTTCCTCCCCATGTCCAGTGGACGCCTATTTCAAAACTTTCTGGAGGAGAAAAAAGAAGATTGTATCTCTTGAGAGTCCTCATGGGAGCTCCAAATGTATTGATTTTAGATGAGCCAACAAATGATTTAGATATTCAAACTTTAACCATACTAGAAGAATATTTAGATGAGTTTTCTGGAACTGTTATTATTATCTCTCATGATAGATATTTTCTGGATAGAGTTGCAGAAAAAATATTAGCGTTTAAAGAAGATCATAGTATACAACATTATGTTGGCAATTATTCAGCATATGAGATATTTACTAAAGAACAAGCTATAGAGAAGGAAAATAAAAAGAAAGAAAACGAAAATAAAAATACTGTTAAACATCTTCATACAGAAAAAAAGAAGCCTTTGAAATTTTCATTTAAAGAAGAGAGAGAATATGAGACGATTGATGAAGACATTGCAAGTGTAGAGAAAAAATTGAATGGTGTTCACATGAAAATCAATGAGGCAGGAAGTGATTTTGAACTTTTACAAGACCTTGTAAAAATACAAAAAGAATTAGAAGAAGAATTAGAAAGAAAATTAGAAAGATGGACTTATTTAAATGAACTAGCAGAAAAGATTGCTCTAAGCAATAAGTAAAAGATAAAAATTTAGGCGTTTAAAATAGTACAATAGTAGAGCGTATGGAATACTAATAATAGTAGGACATATTTTTTGAAAAAGGAAGTGAGAAAATGTCTGATTTATTAGTCCATGTTATGCGAGGTGGATATGTAGAGAGTAGGCATTATGGGGATGTAGCGCTTGTGGATAGAAGTGGGAAAATAATATATTCTATAGGAGATCCTCATCGATTTACTTTTTGGCGCTCTGCAGCAAAGCCTTTTCAAATCATTCCTTTTGTAGAAGATGGAGGAGTAGAAGAATTTAATATTACTATGAAAGAATTAGCAATAATGGTAGCATCTCATGGTGGAGAAAAAGAACATGTGAGAACGATAGAGAGCATATTGAAAAAGATAAATATGAATATAGAAAATTTAGATTGTGGAATTGCACCTCCTATGTTTATGAAGGAAAGAGAGGAACTATTAAAGGAAGAAAAAGAGTTTAAATTAACGCATAATGGTTGCTCAGGAAAGCATTCGGCTATGTTAGCATTAGGTGCTTTAAAGAATATAGATACAAGAAACTATATAAGTAAAGAGCATTTTATCCAAAAAATAATTTTTCGAACCATTGCACAGTGTTGTAACATAAGAGAAGAGGATATGGTTATTGCTATTGACGGATGCGGGGTTCCTGTTTTTGGAATGGCGATAGATGAAATGGCTAGAGCATACGCTAGATTTTCTCTTCCTGAGGAATATTTTTCACAGAAAAGAGCAAAAGCAATACGCAAAATTATATCTGCAATGATAGAAAATCCTTTTTATGTAGCAGGAACAGAACGTTTAGATACTGTTTTAATGAAGAATACAAAAGGGAGGATTATAGCTAAATTTGGAGCGGAATCTGTTTATAATATAGGTATAATAGATGAAGGTATAGGAATTTGCGTTAAGATAGATGATGGAAATCCAAGAGCTATAGATCCAGTGATTATTAAAATTTTAAAAGACCTTAACTTCTTATCAAAAGAAGAAGAGGTTCTTTTGGAAGAAAGATTAAGACCTAAACTAAAAAATCATCGCGGCGAGGTGATTGGAGAGTTACAGCCTGTATTTAAATTGATACAGCACAAATAAAAATGCCTGGTCATCCTCAATGGATGCCAGGTATTTTTTTACGCATTTATTTTTACTTCATATTTTCCTTTTAATTCTTCGATTTTTTTGAAGTATAAGTCTTGTTGTTTTTGAGATAATACGTGTTGTGTAATTTGTTGTTTTACTTCATCTAAAGGACTTATTTCTTCTTCTTTTTTATCTATTAATTTGATAATATGGTAACCGAATTGCGTTTGAACAGGAGCGCTTACTTCATCTACTTTTAAACCAAAGGCTGCAGTTTCGAATTCGGGAACCATTTGACCTTTTGAAAAGTATCCCAAATCTCCACCTTTAGCGTTTGAAGGGCATTTTGAGTATTTTTGAGCGGCTTCTTCAAAAGAAAGGCCATCCTGTAATTCTTTTTCTATTTCTTTTACTTTTTCTTCATCCTCTACAAGAATGTGACTAGCTTTTACCATTTCAGGCTTCTTAAATTGAGCCTTATTTTGCTCATAATATGCAGATACATCTTCTTCGGTAATGGTAAGAGGAGTTAATAATTTGCTAATGGCATATTGTTTTAAGAAATTTGCTTTTATTTTTTCTACTTCCGCCTTAAATTCTTCTTCTTGATCTAGGTTTTTATCTACCGCATCTAGGTAAAATAATTCTTGATTCACTAATTCATAAACTAACTGTTCATTTCCAATATTCATTGCTGTTTGAGGGTTAAGGGTTCTGCGTAGTGCATCAACATCATTTTGTGTTATTTCTCTTTCTCCAACTAGTGCTAAAACATCTTTTTTTTCCATAAGTAAACTCTCCTTTATAATTGTATTCTTACCCATGATATCAAAAAAAAAAGATTATGTCCAATAAGTAACTGTAAAAAAATTCAAAATTTAATAGATAAAGATTGGTAGCAGAAGTAAAAAATTGAAAAAAATTCAGAAATATGATATAATAAAAAAATAACATTCAAAATCTCAATTCTTTTAAAAACAAGAAAGAATTAACCTCTCTAATATCAATCTCTTAAATCGAATTCAAAAAAAAACAGACGGGTATGAAAATTGAATATGAATTTTCGAAAAAATAAAATTCAAAATGGGGTATTCTATAATTATTTATGAAAGGGGAATGGGTATGTCAAAAAAATCAAATGATTTTTCACGAGTCTTATCTAGAAAAGATGTATTAGCACTTGCTTTTGGAGCTATGATTGGATGGGGATGGATTGTATTAGCTGGAGATTGGGTAAAAACAGCGGGTACATTAGGGTCCATTATTGCTTTTATATTAGGGGGAATTATGGTATTGTTTGTTGGATTAACTTATGCTGAGTTAACAGCAGCTATGCCTGAATGTGGAGGAGAACATGTTTTTAGCCATAGAGCTTTAGGAAACAATATGTCTTTTGTATGTACATGGGCTATTATATTAGGTTACATATCTGTAGTAGCATTTGAAGCAGTTGCTTTTCCTACCGTAATTGAATATTTATTTCCATCTTATATAAAAGGTTATATGTATACAATTGTAGGATATGACGTATATTTATCCTGGGTACTTGTAGGGGTGATAAGTTCTATTATTATCACAATCATTAACTATATAGGAGTAAAACCTGCAGCATTCTTACAGGGAATATTAACGATCATAGTAGCAGTTATAGGACTTTCTTTCTTTGGAGGAGCTTTAGTGAATGGAAATCCTCAAAATATACAACCTCTCTTTGCAAATGGAGGAAAAGGAGTATTAGCTGTTGTAATTATGACACCTTTTATGTTTGTGGGTTTTGATGTTATACCTCAAGCTGCAGCAGAAATTAATATGCCTTTTAAAAAAATAGGAAGAATTTTAATTTTATCCGTTGTTATGGCCATTGCATGGTATATAATGATTATTTATTCTGTTTCCTTAGCCCTTAACCAGTCCCAGCTTGCTGCATCTAAAATGGTAACAGCTGATGGAATGAAAGCTGTTTATTTTAATAGTAGTCTTGCTTCTAAAATTATGATTATCGGTGGAATTGCAGGAATATTAACAAGCTGGAACTCTTTTTATTTAGGTGGAAGCAGGGCGATTTATGCCATGGCAGAGTCAAAAATGCTTCCAGAATTTTTAGCTTATATTCATCCGAAATATAAAACGCCAACAAATGCTATACTGCTAGTGGGAATTCTTTCTTCTATTGCACCATTCTTTGGAAGAAAAATGCTTATATGGTTAGTTAATGCAGGAGGACTAACTATTGTTGTAGCTTATCTTATTGTATCTATATCTTTTTTAGTACTTCGATATAAAGAACCAGAGATGGAAAGACCTTATAAAGTAAAAGGCGGGAACATAGTAGGAACCATTGCAATTCTTTTGAGTTTAAGTATGATAACACTATATTTACCAGGAGCGCCAGCAGCGCTTGTATGGCCATATGAATGGGGGATTATATTAGGATGGTCATTGCTTGGAATCGTATTTTTTATATGGGCAAAGATGTCTTATTCTTTTATGGGAAGTGAAGAAACCATTCAGGGAGAATTATAAAATATCCAAAGTTTTCTTTGTATAAATTTAAAAATTTTTCAAAAAATAAAAATAGAAAAATTAAAAATTTAAAGGAGAAAATTATATGGGTCAAAAAAACAGAAATGGAGTACCGCAAGGAAGAAAAAATGCAAATATGATGAAGGGTGAAATGGCAAGTGAACTTGGAATTATAGATTATGACACAGAAGATAAAGTAAATTTAGCAGCACAACGAGAAAGTAAATATAGTAAGAAAACAAGGAATAAAATAAATCAAAAAAATAAAGAAATGTAATGAAAAAAAGCAAAGAGCAAAACGCTCTTTGCTTTTTTATAGAAAAATTATATATTGTATGGATACAAAAAATATTGTATGAGAATAAGATAAAAAATATAATACTCTTAAGAAAAAGCAAAGATGGAGGGGAGTATATGAATATAAATGTACAGGAGGTTTCGCAAGTAAATAGCAAGACAAAAGACCTTGTTATATCTGCACTTTTAATTTCTTTGGTTTTCATTGCAACAAAATTTATAAACATTAGGTTGCCGATTTCTATTAATGGAGGACTAATTCATTTAGGAAATACCATATTATTTGCCACAGCTATTGTTTTTGGAAAGAAAAAGGGCGCTATAGCAGGCGCCTTTGGAATGGGTTTATTTGATATTGTATCTGGTTGGATGGCATGGGCTCCCTTTACTTTTGTAATACGAGGAGTGATGGGGTATTTAATAGGTGATATTTCAGAAAAAAAAGGAAATATTTCTTGGAATATTATTGCTATACTATTATCTGGAATTTGGATGATTGGAGGATACTATATAACGGAAGGAATTCTTTATGGAAATTGGATTTCTCCTATGACTTCCATACCAGGAAATGTTATACAAATTGTCATGGGAGGAATACTAGGATTACCATTAGCAGCACCTTTGGTAAAATTAAGAAAAAAAGGAATAATATAATCAAAAGGCTAATTTAAATGATTATAACAGGAATCCTTAGTATAGAAGGGTTCTTTTTTTATTTTAAATAGAATATAAATCTTACTATGGTTTAAGGAAAAAATGATACAAATATATAAGTGATACATACAATGTAAGAAAGGAGGGGATATACAATGGAAAAGTCTATTCATTTCATCTTAAATAACAGAAAATATATCATAAAAACAGATTCAAGAAGAAGACTTTTGGATGTTCTAAGAGAGGATTTTAACTTAAAAGGAATGAAAGACGAGTGGGAAGAGGGTAAATGTGGAGCATATTCCGTTATAATAGATGGAGAATTAATTAATGCTTCTCTTGTATCTATAGGAAGCATAGAAGGAAAATGGGTTATGACAATAGAAGGATATAGAAAAACAAGAAGATTTGAGATATTAAAAGAAGCTTTTGAAAAAGCGCATTCTGTTGAATTTGGATTCTCGACGAATGGAATGATAATGGCTATAGAAGTATTCTTGAGCAATAATCCAAAACCCAATGAAAAGAAGATAAAAGATTTTATTAAAGAAAATATAGATAACTGCACAGGATATAATAGGATTGTAGAGGGAATTAAAATGGCAGCACAGGCAGCAAATGAAGGATAGATACTTTCTATGAGAAGGTATCTTTTTTATGTTTTCTAAAGAATATAAAAAGACAATGTACTGGTACAATATTTATTGTATTAGAATTGGATTAAAAATATAATAATTTATAGATATAGTAAATATAGGGAAAAATAATGGTTACTTTTAGATAGAAAAATAAAGGAGTGTTTAATATGAATAAATCTTTAATCATGACACCAGGTCCTACATATGTACATGAAGAGGTAAGAAGAGCTTTATCCTTGGAGATAACTAATCCAGATTTAGATCATAATTTTTATGAATTTTATAAACAAACCTGTAATGAATTTAAAAAGCTATTGTATACAGAAAATGATGTAGTTATATTAAGTGGAGAAGGAATATTAGGACTTGAAGCTACGTGTGCTTCTCTTATTGAACCAGGAGATAGAGTTTTATGTATAGATAATGGAATTTTTGGAAATGGATTTGGAGATTTTGCTAAATTGTATGAAGGCGAGGTAATTTATTTTAAATCAGACTACAAAAAAGAGATTGATGTTGAAAAACTAGAAACATTTTTAAAAGAAGATCATGAATTTAAAATAGCTACTTTAGTGCACTGTGAAACACCATCAGGAATTACAAATCCTATAGACAAAATATGTCCTCTGTTAAAGAAATATGGCATTATTACCGTAGTAGATTCTGTATCTGCAATAGGAGGAGAAATGGTAAAGGTAGATGAATGGAAGATAGACATTATTTTGGGCGGTTCTCAAAAATGCTTATCTGCACCTCCAGGATTAACTTTTTTAAGTATTAGTAAAGATGCATGGGATAAGATTTTAAATAGAAAAGAAGGGATTAAAAGTTATTATGCAAATCTTGCTATATGGAAAAATTGGTATGAAGAAAAATGGTTTCCATATACCCAGCCTATAAGTGATCTGTATGGATTAAAAACTGCCCTAGATAGGCTATTAAAGGAAGAAGATGTTTTATTAAGACATAAAAAAATGGCAACGGCAGTGAGAAAGAGCTTTATACATGCAGGATTAGAATTATATCCCACAAGTGGATTTTCTAATACAGTCACTACAGTGATGATTCCAAAAGAAGTAAGTTTTAAGGAGATTTATGAAAGAATGATAAAAGAGCATCAAATTATGGTTGCAGGAGCTTTTGGATTTTTAAAGGATAAAGTGATTCGAATTGGACATATGGGAGAAAACTGCTATGAAGAGAAGTTATACTTAACCCTAAAAGCATTGGATGAGGTATTTAGATCCCTGAATATAAATTTAAAAGGGGAATTACATAAGTTATTTTTATCGTCTATTGAATAGATATTTCTTTACAATTTTCAGAAAATGTGCTAAGCTAAAAAAAACGAAATAGAATCCTTCAGGGCGGGGTGTAAGTCCCCACCGGCGGTATAGCCCGCGAGCCACATTGTGGCAGATTTGGTGTAATTCCAAGGCCGACAGTTAAAGTCTGGATGAAAGAAGGTGTAGTAATATACAGTTATATGGATAAATATATCTTTATTAAGATGCTATAATTGTATTATAAAAAGAAAGCCCTGGGAATACTATTTCCAGGGCTTATTTTTTTATGCAAAGGGTTGGTGATACGATGGAAATAAAATATATGGAAAGAGCAATACAGCTTGCTAAACGAGGAATAGGATACACTAGTCCAAACCCTCTAGTAGGTGCAGTCATTGTAAAGGATGGAAGAATTATTGGAGAAGGCTATCATGAAATATATGGAGGAGCACATGCAGAAGTGAATGCATTTAAAAATGCTACAGAAGATGTAAAGAAAAGTACTATGTATGTAAGTCTTGAACCATGCTCTCATTATGGAAAAACCCCTCCTTGCGTGAATGCCATTATTGAAAAAGGAGTAAGCAAGGTGATTATTGCCATGAAAGATCCAAATCCTGTGGTAGCAGGAAAAGGAATTCAAAAATTAAGAGAAAATAACATAGAAGTGATAGTAGGGATATTAGAAGAAGAAGCAAAAAAATTAAATGAGATTTTCATAAAATATATTTCAACAAAGCTACCTTTTTGCATTATGAAAACAGCCATGACCTTAGATGGAAAAATTGCTTCTTATACAGGAGATGCTAAATGGATCAATAATGTGCTTTCAAGAAAGTATGTTCACGAGATTAGACATAGGGTTTGCGGAATTATGGTAGGCATTGGAACTGTTCTTTCTGATGATCCCTTTCTAACCACTCGATTAGAAGATAAAGAAGGAAAAAATCCTATAAGAATAATTGTAGACACAACATGTAAAGTGCCTCTAGGGGCAAAAGTTTTTGATCCGAATGTAAAGGGAAAAACGATTGTTGCTACTACTGAGTTTGCTAATAAAGAAAAAATTAAAGCAATAAAAGAAAAAGGAGCAGATGTAATTATAACCCCTATTAAGGATGATAGAGTAGATTTACTTTATCTTATGAAAGAATTAGGAGAAAGAAAAATAGACAGTGTACTTTTAGAAGGGGGAAGTACATTAAACTATACGGCTTTAAAGGAGGAAATCGTAGATAAAGTTATTTCTTTTATTGCCCCTAAAATTTTAGGTGGAAAAAGAGCGAAAACCCCTGTAGGTGGAGAAGGAATAGGATATATTAAAGATGCTATACAGCTACATAGTATAAATATAAAGCGATTTAATGAGGATATTATGGTAGAAGGCTATATAGAAAAGAGGGATGAAGTGTGTTTACAGGAATCATTGAAGAAATAGGTATTGTAGAAGGGATTATAAAAGGATCTAAAAGTGCAAAAATTATTATTTCTGCAAAAAAAGTATTAGAGGACGTAAAATTAGGGGATAGTGTAAGTACAAATGGTGTATGTCTTACGGTAACGAATTTTACTTCTCATAGCTTTTCCGTTGATGTAATGGCAGAAACCATGAGAAAAAGTAATTTGAAAAATTTGATACAAGGAAGCAAAGTCAATTTAGAAAGAGCATTAAGGGTAGGAGATCGGTTAGGTGGACATTTTGTCAGTGGTCACATTGATGGAGTAGGAGTGATAACAAACTTTGAAAAAGAAGAAAATGCCACTTGGATTTCTGTTTCTGCTCCAGATGAAATATTAAAGTATGTAATACACAAAGGATCTATATCCATCGATGGGATAAGCTTAACCATCCAATATGTAAAGGAGAAGATTTTTAAGGTTTCTATTATACCCCATACAAAGGATATAACCACCCTTCTAATAAAAAATAGAGGAGATGAAGTGAATTTAGAGTGTGATATGGTAGGAAAGTATATAGAAAAATTTTTATTATGCAAAGAAAAAGAAGAAGAAAATAAAGGAATAGACATTTCTTTTTTAAGTGAAAATGGATTTATATAAAAAGGGAGATGAATAATGATGTATGAATTTAGTACCATAAAAGAAGCAATAGAAGAGATAAAAAAAGGGAATATGGTTGTAGTGGTAGATGATGAGGATAGAGAAAATGAGGGAGATCTTCTCATGGCAGCAGAAAAAGTAACACCAGAGGCAATTAATTTTATGGCGAAGTATGGTAGAGGACTCATATGTATGCCAATGGAGAAAAAACGTTTAAAAGAATTAGATATTCCTCAAATGGTCTTTCATAATACAGACCTGCATCAAACTGCATTTACTGTATCTATTGATGCTAGTAAAACAACTACAGGTATATCTGCTTACGAAAGAGCTACTACTATCCGTAAAGTTTTACAACCTCATGCAAAATCTTCTGATTTTAAAAGACCGGGACATGTTTTTCCACTTCAAGCAAGAGAGGGTGGCGTCTTAAAAAGAGCAGGACATACAGAAGCCGCTGTTGATTTAGCAAAGCTTGCTGGGTTTTATCCAGCAGGAGTAATTTGCGAAATTATGAACGAAGATGGAACCATGGCTAGAGCTCCTCAGCTTATGGAATATGTGAAAAAACACAATTTAAAAATCATTACCATAGCAGATTTAATTGCATATAGAAGAGAAAATGAGATTTTAGTGGAAAGAGTAACCGAGGCAAATATGCCAACAAAATATGGAACTTTTAAAATTATTGGATATATTAATAAGTTAAATGGAGAACACCATATTGCATTAGTAAAAGGAAATGTAAAAGAGGGAGAACCTGTTTTAGTGAGAGTCCATTCAGAGTGTTTGACAGGAGATGCTTTTGGATCTTTAAGATGTGATTGTGGAGAGCAATATGCTGCTGCAATGGAAAAAATAAATGAGGAGGGTAGAGGAGTTCTTTTATATATGCGACAAGAGGGTAGAGGAATAGGCCTTATTAATAAACTAAAAGCCTATGCCCTTCAAGATGAGGGAATGGATACTGTTGAAGCAAACCTAGCTTTAGGATTTCCAGAAGATATGAGAGATTATGGAATAGGGGTACAGATTTTATCCGATTTAGGCATAAAAAAAATAAAATTAATGACAAATAATCCTAAAAAATTATCTGGACTTTCAGGCTATGGGATGGAGATTGTAGAAAGAGTTCCAATACAAATGAATCATAATGAAAGAAATGAATACTATTTGAAAACAAAAAAAGAAAAATTAGGACATATGTTAAAATTTAAGGAGGAATAAATATGAGAATTTACGAAGGAAAACTTATTGCAAAGAATTTGAAATTAGGAATTATTGTTGGAAGATTTAATGAGTTTATAGGAGGAAAGCTTTTATCTGGTGCAGTAGATGGTTTAAAACGTCATGGGGTAGAGGAAAATGATATTGATATCACTTGGGTTCCTGGTGCATTTGAAATTCCTTTAGTAGCAAAAAAAATGGCTAAAAGTAAGAAATACGATGGAGTAATATGCCTAGGTGCGGTGATAAGAGGCGCTACTCCGCATTTTGATTATGTATCTAGTGAAGTTTCGAAAGGAATTGCAAGTGTATCTTTAGAAACAGAAATACCCGTTATATTTGGAGTACTTACTACAGATACAATAGAGCAGGCTATCGAAAGAGCAGGAACAAAAGCTGGAAACAAAGGATATGAAGCTGCTGTAACCGCTATAGAAATGGTAAATTTGTTAAAAGAAATATAAAAAATCATATTATTTTCTATAATGATAAAAACCATGGCCTTTACCTATAAAGCCATGGTTTTTATCATTAATTATATTTTTACTCTCTTGAAGTAGTGGGTATGAAGAAGCTCATGGGCTTTTTCTCCATAAGGTTCTCCTAAAAATTCTTCATAGAGGGCTTTTACATATGGATTGTTATGAGATTTACGAAGAGCTTTATCTCGATCTTCTTTATATAATCCTTCTGCACGATTTTTAAGTATATCGAGGTTTCCATGATGATAAGGTTGACCCCCTCCACCAACACATCCTCCAGGGCAGGCCATTATTTCGATTGCATGGTAATTTGATTTTCCAGATTGAATGTCTTCTAATATCTTACGAGCATTACCAAGACCATGGGCTACAGCCACATTAACATCCATATCGTTTATTTTTACAGTAGCTTCTTTAATTCCATCTAGTCCTCTTAACGCATTAAATTCTATATCTTCTAAAGTTTCTTTGGTTAACCATTCATAAGCAGTACGAAGGGCGGCTTCGAGAACGCCACCTGTTGCACCAAATATTACGGATGCGCCAGTAGATTCTCCAAGAGGATGATCAAAATCACTGTCTTTAAGGGAATTAAAATCGATACCTGCTTCTTTTAGCATTTTAGCAAATTCTCTTGTGGTAATGACGATGTCAACATCCTTCATATCATCATGAGAAAGTTCTGGACGAGCTGCTTCATATTTTTTAGCCACACAAGGCATAATAGATACGATTACCATATTTTTTGGATCTACATTTAGTTTTTGCGCAAGATAGGTTTTAGCAATTGCTCCAAACATTTCGTGAGGAGATTTACAACTTGAAGGAATATCTAAAAGATTAGGAAATTGATGTTCAAAGAATTTAACCCAGCCTGGACAGCAGCTTGTAAGGATAGGCATATCTCCTCCATGCTGTAGTCTATGTATAAATTCAGAAGCTTCTTCCATTATGGTTAAATCTGCTGCGAAATCTGTGTCAAAGACCTTATCAAATCCTAGATTTCTTAAAGCTGTAGCGATTTTTCCTGTTACAACTTCACCAGGTTTCATACCAAACTCTTCTCCTAAGGCAACTCTTACTGCTGGAGCAATTTGAACAATAACAAATTTTTCATCATCATTTAAAACATCCCATACCTTTGGAACGTTATTTACTTCTGTTAAAGCACCAGTAGGACATACTGCTACACATTGACCACAGAAGGTACACGCAGTTTCGTGCATTGGATTATAAAAGGATGGAGATACAATGGTTTCAAATCCACGGTCTACTCCAGAGAGCACACTTACGGTTTGCACATCATTACACATTGTTTCACAACGTCTACATAGAATACATTTGTCTAGATTTTTGACGATAGAATGACTTGAAGTATCTATTCCGTGATTAGAGGTTGCGCCTTTATATTTGATTTCACGAATGCCAAGATCTGAAGCTAGAGTTTGGAGTTCGCAGTTTGTATTTTTATCACATAACAAGCAATCTTGAGGATGATTAGATAAAAGAAGTTCGACTACTGTTCTACGAGCTTTTATTGCTCTAAGAGAATCGGTTCTAACTTCCATTCCTTCAGTTACAAGAGTTGCGCATGCAGGTGCAAGATTTTTTTTGCCTTTTACTTCAACCATACAAACACGGCAAGAAGCAACTTGGTTGACCATTTTTATATTATGAAGATCAAGATGACATAAAGTGGGGATTTTTATATTTAATTTTTTAGCAGCTTCTAAGATGGTACTTCCTTTTTCTACTGCTATAGGTCTATTATTAATGGTTAGATTTATTAAACTCATAGGATCACCTCACAGACTATTTTTTAATTATTGCATTAAATTTACATCCATCTAAGCATGCACCGCATTTTAGACATTTTGATGTATCGATAGTATGCTGTTCCTTTACTTTTCCAGTTATTGCATCAGCAGGGCAAAGTTTAGAACATTTTGTACAGCCGATACAAGCATCTGTTATATGATATTCTAGTAATGCTTGACATACGCCAGCTGGACATTTTTTATCTAGGACATGGGCTTCATATTCATTCATAAAATATTTCATTGTACTTAAAACGGGATTTGGCGCTGTTTGACCAAGACCGCATAATGAAGTGTCTTTAATTGTTTCCGCAAGTTCTTTTAAATCTGTTAAATCCTCTTTTGTTCCTTTACCTTCTGTAATCTTTGTAAGAATTTCATGCAAACGTTTATTTCCTACACGACAAGGTGTACACTTACCACAAGATTCATCAACGGTGAATTCTAGGAAAAATTTTGCTATATTTACCATACAATCCTCTTCATTTAAAACCAGCATACCTCCAGAACCCATCATAGAGCCAATAGATCCGAGTGATTCAAAATCTATAGGAGTATCCAAAAATTTAGCAGGAATACATCCACCAGAAGGACCACCAGTTTGTACTGCTTTATATTCTTTTCCGTCTGGGATTCCTCCTCCAATATCATAAACAATTTCTCTTAGGGTGATTCCCATAGGAACTTCTACAAGACCAACGTTATTTATTTTTCCACCAAGGGCAAATACTTTTGTACCTGCGGATTTTTGTGTTCCAAGGGAAGCATACCACTCTCCACCGTTATTAATAATAACAGGAATATTTGCAAAGGTTTCTACATTATTTACGCAAGTAGGCTCCTGCCATAAACCTTTTTTAGAAGAACTGAAGGTCTTCATTCTAGGTTCTCCACGATTTCCTTCAATAGAATGAATAAGAGCAGTTGCTTCTCCACACACGAATGCACCTGCACCGTATTTAAGCTCTATGTCAAAATTAAAGTTTGTTCCTAGTATGTTTGTTCCTAAAATACCAGCTTCTCTAGCTTGGTCTATTGCTACCTTTAATCTATGTATTGCAAGGGGATATTCAGCACGAATGTAGATATATCCTTTATCTGCTCCAATTGCATATCCACATATTGCCATGGCTTCTAAAACAGAATGAGGATCTCCTTCTAGTACAGACCTGTCCATAAAAGCACCTGGATCTCCTTCGTCTGCATTACAAATTACATATTTCGTATCAGAATAGGATCTTTTAGTAGCTTCCCATTTAAGTCCAGTTGGAAAACCTGCTCCTCCTCTACCTCTAAGTCCAGATTTTTTAACGACATCGATTGTTTCATTAGCAGTCATAGAAGTTAGAATCTTGCCAAGGGCCATATATCCATCAGCAGCGATGTACTCATTTATTTCTTCTGGATTGATCAAACCACAATTTCTAAGGGCCACGCGTAGTTGCTTTTTATAAAAAGACATATCATCATGTTTTTGAACCTTTTGCTGTATAGAGGGCTCTTCAAATAAAAGTCTTTCAATAACATTTCCTTTCAAGATATGTTCTTCAATAATTTCTTTTGCATCATCTATAGAAACATGTACATAAAAAACATTATCAGGATGGATTTTTACTATAGGTCCTTTTGCGCAAAATCCGAAACATCCTGCTAAATGAACCGTAACTTTATCTGCAATACCAGCTTCCTTTGCATGTTTTTTTAGATTCTCAATGATTTTATCGCTTTCTGATGAATGACATCCTGTTCCTCCGCAAACTAAAATCTCTTTTAATCCGCCTTTTGCATCATTAGCATTTTCATTATGTATTCTTAAATCGAGTGTTGGCTTTAATTTTTCGTTAAGACTTCTAAGTTCTTCAAAAGATTTGATTATAGCCATCAACGGTTACCCCCAATCTATATAATTATAATTTCAATTATTAAATGTAAAACTTATATTAGGCTTTCAGCGACATCCGTACTTTCAGGAATATCTATGCTTTCATAGTTAGATAAGATTTTTGCTACATCATCTTTTGTAACATGACCATAGACTTTTTCGTTGATTACAACTACTGGAGCAAGCCCGCAAGCGCCTACGCACCTTAAACCTTCTAATGTAAATTTACCATTTGAAGTAGTTTCTCCACATTTAATGCTAAGCTGTTTTTCAAACTCTTCCATGACTTTATCAGCACTTTTAACAAAACATACTGTTCCTAAACAGACATTGATAACATATTCTCCCCTTGGCTCTGTCGTGAAATAAGAATAAAAGCTAATTACACCGAAAACTTTAGAAGATGGAACATTCAATTTTTCGGACACAAAAAGCTGCACTTCTTTTGGAAGATAGCCAAAAATGTGTTGCGCTTTATGAAGAACTTCAATTAAAGCTCCTTTTTTAGTGGGAAGATTTAATATAAACTCCTCCAGTTCTTCAAACTTTTCTTTTTCTAAAAGAATGTTTGACATAAGAATAGCCCCCTTTATCAGAAAAAATTAATAATTATAAAGATTCAGAAATTTTATAATTATTATATATTATACTACACAAATAGGAAATTTGTAATATAATAGTGAATAAAAATTTAAAAAAAGTTTATATTAATACATAAAATTATACAGATTACAGATATATATGCTTTTGTATAAATAATTATTAGCTATATTCAATGAAGATAAATTGATTGAGAAAAAATAAAAAATGCAAAGAACTTTAAAGTTCTTTGCATTTTTTATAACAAATATTTCATACATAGAGGAACTAAAAATGCGGTAATGAGCCCAGCGATGCCGATTGCTAAGCCACTCATGGCTCCTTGCGTTTCACCTAGTTCCATGGCTTTAGTAGTTCCTAAAGCATGAGAAGCTGTACCCATAGCGATTCCAACAGCAATTTCATCTTTAATTTTGAAAAGATTACATAAAAAAGGACCTATGATCACTCCTGTTATCCCGGCAATCATAATGCAAACAACTGTAATTCCAGGAATACCTCCAATTTGATTAGAAATTTCTACTCCAACAGGTGTGGTGATAGATTTTGGAATAATAGAAAATCCTATAGGATTATTCAGAGAAAATGTTTTAATAAAAAATAGGACACTTGCAATTGCTGTAATACAACCTACTGTTATTCCTGTTAAAATAGGAAGGAGATTTGATTTTAAAAGATTAAATTGCTTGTAAAGAGGAACAGCTAGAATTACAGTAGCAGGACCTAAGAAAAAAGATATCAGATTTCCTCCTTTATTATATACATCTAAACTAATATTGAATTTCAATAGAATAAATATAATAAAAAGAATGCTTAACAATAGGGGATTTAATATAGAAATTCTAATTTTTTTATAAATGAAAAGTCCAAGTTCAAAAGCTATGATGGAAATTAAAATTCCAAAAAGGGGTGTATTTAAAATAGATAACATAAGGTTCATCTCCTTTTCAATAATTGAATAGTAAATCCTGTTACAATAATGACTAAAATAGTAGAAAGAAGAGAAATAAGGACAATAAAAGTCCATGTTCCTTTTAATAAAGTTAAAGAAGATATCAAGCTGACTCCAGCAGGTAAAAAAAAGAACGCTAAATGATCTAATAAGAATGTACTGATATCCTCTATCTTATCTAATTTGATAACACCTAAAGAAAGACAAGAAAAAAGAATTATCATACCTACAATGCTTCCGGGAATAGAAAGCTTGAATATCTTAGAAGTAAAATCTCCTAAAAAACAAATACTTAAGATAATACATAGTTGTCTGAGCAGTTTCAAATTTACACCTCTTTCTAAATTATTTAACTTAAATACTGTATACAATACATATTGTATATCTTTTTTATGGAAAAAACTATAATTTTATATTAAATTTTTAATTAGATAAAGAGAAAAGGTGTACACTATTGTCTAATAAGATGATTCCCATTATAATAAATATAAGATTTTATTAAAAAGGCGGGATAAAAATGAGCAGATTAGGATCACAAATTAGTACTATTAGAAGCAAAATAGGAATGACACAAAAACAATTAGGAAAAAAATTAGGAGTTTCAGAAAAAATTGTTAGTGAACTAGAGTCTGGAAAGAGAATATTAAATGATGATTTAATCAATAGAATCTCTAAAATTTTAGGTCAAGATATCAATGATCTCATGGTATATGAAAAAGAGGAAGATTTTAAAGAAGAAAAGAATATAACAGAAGTAAAAAAAGTTAAAGAAGTAAAAATACAAGAAACTTGGAATGATGCATTTAGCTCTGTTTTAAAGAAAATTCCAGTATATAAATATGATCTTAGTAAAGTACTAGATACAAAACAATTACCTATTATATCCAATAAGGTAGAGGGATACTCAAAAGATAAAGTAGTATTTTTAAAAATAGAAGAAGATGATATGATCGGTTTTAGAATAGCAAAAGGAGATATAGCTTTTGGATATATAAATCATGAAGTAGAAAATAATTCTATATGCCTTTTGGAATATAATGGAGAAAGAATGATAAGACAAGTAAAAAGATTAGATGGAAATAAAGTACTTCTTATAAGCAATAAAGGAAGTGTAAAAACAGAAACTGTTTCTATAAAGGATATAAAAGTTTTAGTAAAACTAGATAGAGTAGAAATAAAATTATAAACAAGAGCAAAAAGCTCTTGTTTTTTTATGGATTGTTGAATAAAAAACAGGAGTAAATACATAGATACTATTAATTTTGATAATAATAAGGGTATATTATTTTAGTAAATAAATTTTTTGGAGGAATAGTAATGAAAACAGGTGTAGTAAAATGGTTTAATCCAGAAAAAGGATATGGATTCATTACCTTAGATGAAGGGGAAGATATATTTGTTCATATTTCAGCAGTAAAAGAAAAAGGAGCAGAAAAAGATCTGGAAGAGGGACAAAATGTATTATTAAATGTAGTAGAAGGAGAGAAAGGGGTTCAGGCTGCTAATGTAAAAAAATTATAGATGAAAGTAAAAAAGAGTAAAGATTTTAAATATGTCTTTACTCTTTTTATATATTTTTATTCAAATATAATGGCTACTTTTTCCGGTTCATTAAAATATAATCTGATAAACTGATTTTTTCTTGCATTTTTTTCATCGATTCCTTTTTTTACAATTAATTTAATTGGTAATTTTCCGTTTTTTAACAAAAGTTCATAATAATCTTCTTTCTTTTGAATATAAATAACTTTTCCTTCATAATATTTTAATTGTTGCAATTTATCTCTATATTTTTTTAAATAATAAAAACCTCCTCCAGCTACAGCTGCGGTTAATGCAAGACGAATCCAAATATTTGAAGTTAAAAATTTACTACCAAATAAAGTTACAAATATTAATATTATAGGGATAATAGCCTTTTTTAACATCATTTTTCCAAAAACTGTGGATACTTTTTTTTCCGTGTCACTCATATTTTTGATATCAATTTTTCTTGTTTCTTGTCTAAACTCTTTCTTCATACTTAAAATCCTCCTAAATCATTATAGTTTATTTAAATTTTTTTATTGATATAAGTTTTAACATGGATAAAATGGATATAAATTTTAAAAACAAGAATGCTTTACTGAAAGAAAATGCTATATAAGCATATAAAGTATTTTACCATGAATGGATTTAAAAATAAACTACTAAGTACTATTTATTATAACTAAAACAGGATTAAAAAATAAGTAAGGTTTTAAATTTAGGTACAAATTAGAATAAAATTAAAGAGAGACATATTTTTAGTTATAAATATTTGTATAGTATGATAAAATAATTATAGACAACATATTTTTACAAAATAATATAAAATAAACACATTTGAAATAAATTTTTTATATATTGAATACCAATTATAAAGGAGGAGTAATAAATGAAACAAGAGTACTTAAATTCAATACTAGCATCTACTAAAGAAGTTATAGATATGGTATGTCAAGAAAATATACAAAAAGGAGCTCCCTATGTAAAAAATAGCCCATATACTACAAGTGAGGTTAGCGTAAATGTGGGAATAACGGGAGACCTAAAAGGACAATTTGTTATATCTTTAGATAAAAACACAATAAAGTATATAGCGAGTCAAATGATGGGCGGCATGGAAATATCTGACGTTGAGATGGCAAAAAGTGCTATAGGAGAATTGAGCAATATGATTATGGGAACAGCAGGTACTAAATTATCGCAGCTAGATAAAATAATAGATATAACACCCCCTATGATTCTTGAAGGAAAGGTAAGTATATCCAATCCAAATCAGACCATTAGTCTTCCTTTTAAAACAACGAATAACTTGCCAATAGAAGTAGATATATCCTTAATAGAACCGAAATAAATTAATCCAAAATTTTTATATCTATTATATATTTCATCCTTTGAGGAAATACTACTTTAAAAGGGGTGAATATATATGAACAAAAATAAAGCTATAAAGAAGAATACTTCAAAGCCCATTGAAAATCATGAAACTGCGGCTTGGGCAGATATTGAAAAAACAATGCCTGAATCCAAAGTTCCCATTCCAAGTGAAAAAGCAGTGGTAGAAGCAAAAGAATGGGTAGATAAAAATCATAAATAGCAAAAAATACTTTTTATAGGCTCTGAAAGGGAATCACAAAATGATTCCCTTAATTTATTAAAAGGAAAATATTACATTTTTATTACAGAATAAATTAGATATTGAAATTTTGGATTCAATGGTATAAAATTACTTATGAAGAAAAAATAGTAAAGGAGGTTGTGTATATGAAAACTCTAATGATAAGTATAAATGTAAATTTATCTAAAACAATTCAATTAAATATTTTATTAACACAACCTGTGGAGAAAAACTAGATTCAGTTTATTATAAAAAATAAGTAATGAGAAACCATAGGGAAAAGTGTTATTTTACCTGTGGTTTTATGTATTTATAGGAAATACATATTTATAGAATAGTTGTGTTTTTAAAAGCTATGGGTATTAACCCATAGCTTTTTTTAATAAATAAATTAACTAAAGGAAGGAGCGCGTAGATAAAAGAAATTGAGTATAAAAAGAAAAAATATAAAAGAAAGGGGTGCTAATATGAATAGAAAAAATAAGAAAAAAATAAAAATATATTTATTAGTAGGAGGGAATAAGAAATGTCATTTATGAACATAAATTTAGAGATTAGTTATTTGAGTATAAACTTGAAAATTTGCAAGAATCATGAAAAGGAAAAAGAAACAATTCGAAAAAAAGTAGAGCAAGACAGAAGAATAAAGGATATCTTAGAAAAGAGAAGCAACATAGAGCAGCATTATAATTTATATAATATGATGCGTTAAAAAAGCACTTTATAAAGATTAACTTATAAAAAGCCTCTAAATTTAGGGGCTTTTTAATTTAGCTGATTTTATGATACTATTAGTTATATTTGTTTTGAAAGGATTGTTGATATGAATAAGATATTAGTACTTGCTGAAAAACCTTCTGTGGGAAGAGATTTGGCTAGAGTTTTGAACTGTAGTAAAAAAGGGAATGGATATTTGGAGGGAGAAAAATATATTGTTACCTGGGCGTTGGGTCATTTAGTTACATTAGCAGATCCTGAAAGTTATGATCAAAAATATAAATCATGGAGAATAGAAGATTTGCCTATGCTACCGTCTCATCTAAAATTGGTTGTTATTAAACAGAGTGGAAAACAATTTAATGTTGTGAAAGAACAAATGAATAGAAAAGATGTTAGTGAAATCATTATTGCTACAGATGCAGGACGGGAAGGAGAGCTTGTTGCTAGATGGATAATAGAAAAGGCCTATGTGAAAAAAGTAATTAAGCGTTTATGGATTTCTTCTGTTACAGACAAAGCGATTAAAGAAGGATTTAACAAGTTAAGACCGGGTAAGGAATATGAAAATCTTTATGCTAGCGCTGTTGCCCGTGCTGAAGCAGATTGGATGGTGGGTATTAATGCTACAAGAGCATTAACTTGTAAGTATAATGCTCAACTTTCTTGTGGGAGAGTGCAAACTCCAACCCTTGCTATGATTGCTGAAAGAGAAAAAGAGATAAACAATTTCAAGCCAAAGACTTTTTATGGTGTTACTGTGATAGGAAATAGTTTAAAACTAATCTGGCAAGATAGTAAAACAAAAGATATTAAAACTTTTGATAAAGATAAATGTGATAAAATACTCATGTCAATAAAAAATAAAAATGCTGAGGTTGTAGAAATTGACAAGGCTTATAAAAAAAGTTTTTCATCTGGATTATATAACTTAACAGAGCTTCAAAGAGATGCAAATAAAATTTTTGGGTATTCAGCAAAGGAAACTCTTTCTATTATGCAAAGGCTATATGAAAACCATAAACTACTAACTTATCCAAGGACAGATTCAAGATACATTTCTACAGATATAGTAGAGACTTTGAAAGATAGAATTAAAGCCTGTGGAATAGGAATATATTCGAAAATAGCCTTGATGCTTTTGAAAAGCCCTATAAAAGCAAATAAATCTTTTGTGGATAATGATAAGGTTTCAGACCATCATGCCATTATACCAACAGAAGAACCTGCTGGATTTAGGATATTAAATGACAAGGAAAGAAAAATATATGATCTAGTGGTGAGACGATTTTTAGCTGTTTTATATCCACCCTTTGAGTATGAGCAAACAACAATAAAAGCCAAGATTGGAGAGGAAATCTTCATTGCTAAAGGAAAAGTGGTTATAAAGCAAGGATGGAAAGTGGTTTATGAAAATAATTTTGATGATGAAGTAAGTGATGATATTGTAGAACAAATATTACCTAATATAAACAAAGGTGATATTTTAAAAATATCGAATATCTCTCAAACGAAGGGAGAAACAAAGCCGCCAAGACCATTTAATGAAGGCAGTTTACTTTCAGCCATGGAAAACCCAGTGAAATATATGAACAATGAAAATAAAAATTTAATCAAAACCATAGGGGAAACGGGAGGGATCGGAACTGTAGCAACAAGAGCAGATATTATAGAAAAATTATTTAATACTTTCTTAATTGAGAAAAAAGGAAAGGATATTTTTATTACTTCTAAGGGAAAACAGCTTCTTGAACTTGTCCCAGAGGATTTAAAATCGCCGAAATTAACGGCAGAGTGGGAGCAAAAATTGGGAGCTATTTCGAATGGAAAGCTAAATAAAGATATTTTTATTAATGATATGAAAAGTTATGCAAAATTAATTGTTAAGGAGATTAAAAATAGTGAGGAGCAATTTAAGCATGACAATCTTACTAGAAATAGATGTCCTGAATGCGGGAAATATATGCTTGAGGTGAATGGTAAAAGAGGAAAAATGCTTATTTGTCAAGATAGAGAGTGCGGACATAGAAAAAGTGTTGCTAAAATAACGAATGCTAGATGCCCTAACTGTCACAAAAAGTTAGAGTTACGAGGAGAAGGAGAAGGACAAATATTTGTATGCAATTGTGGTCATAGAGAAAAGCTATCTACATTTAATGAAAGAAAGAAAAAAGAAAAAAGCAATGTTTCAAAAAAAGAAGTGTCAAACTACCTTAAGAAGCAGAATAAAGTGAAGGATGAACCTCTTAATGCTGCTTTTGCTGAAGCCTTTGCAAAGCTTAAATTAAAATAGTAATTTTTTTATGAATAGAAATAAATTATATATCCCTAATGTAATACCAGCTGAAACTAAAGGTCCAACAGGAATACCTTTAAATATAACCATACCAAGAATAGAGCCTAAGATAATAGGAATTACAGAGGCTGGTTGAGATGTCAAAAGGATATAGCCTTTACCTGTAAACAGAATAACTAAGGCGCTTCCTATTATTGCGCATATTCCCAAAGGAGATTGGATAGATTCGAAAATATCTTTTAATGTATACTGACTACTTGCAATAGGCGTAAGAATACCGAGGGTTAAAATGAATATACCCACCTTTAGACCATTGGTTTCTAAGTAAGGCAATAAAGAATGTAATTTTAAAAGCTTTAATAAAAGAAGTATTGAAGAAGCAATTGCTAGTGCATCATTTTTTATGAAGAAGCTTAACATCAATATAATGAGCAAAAAAATATAGCTTTGTTCCATAGGATCACCTCACAGATTTTTTAATATAGAAGAATTCGTTTCTAATTCATAGTATTATATGATAAAAGGATAGGCATAGTGCAAAAAAATACGAAAAGGAAGAATTTCTTAAATTCTTCCTTTTCGTATTTTTTTACACAATAAGAATTTGTAAATTAAAGGAATTATATGATAATATTTTATTATTAAGAATGAAAAATATGGCAATGATAGATATATAGAATAGGAGGTAAGGTAATGTCCCACATTTCAGTGAAATCCAGCTATAAAAAATTAGAAGAAAGATTAAATAGATTTCCGCAAGGAGCACCCCCTTCTGAAACGCTATATAAAATTTTGAGCATATTATTTAGTGAAAAAGAAGCAGAACTTGTTGCACAGCTTCCAATAAAACCCTTTACAGCTAAAAAGGCTAGTGTTATTTGGAAGATGAAGGAGACGAGAGCGCATAAAATATTAGGTGAACTTGCAAGTAGAGCTATATTATTGGATATGGATCATGATGGAATACAAGAATATATATTGCCACCACCTATGGCAGGTTTTTTTGAATTCTCTCTCATGAGAACTAGAAATGATATTGATCAAAAACTCCTTGGAGAACTATATTATCAGTATTTAAATAAGGAAGAAGACTTTGTAAAAGATTTATTTCTTGGAAGTGAGACTAGATTAGGAAGAGTATTTGTGCAAGAGGAAGTACTCTCTAATGAGAATGCAGTACATATATTAGATTTTGAAAGAGCAAGTCATATTATAAAAACAGCATCTCACATAGGAATAAGTATGTGCTATTGCCGTCATAAAATGCACCATGTAGGAAATGCATGTGAGGCACCTATGGATATATGCATGACCTTTAACAATGCGGCATCATCATTAATAAAACATAATCATGCTCGAAATGTGGATGCATCGGAGGGGATTGAACTGTTACATAAAGCATATGAGCATAATCTAGTGCAATGTGGCGAAAATGTAAGACAAAATGTAAGCTTCATATGCAACTGTTGTGGGTGTTGCTGTGAAGCCATGGTTGCAGCTCGTAAATTTGGAATGCTCCAACCCGTACATACTACAAATTTTATTCCAAATATTAATGAAGAGAGCTGTATAGGATGCGGAAAATGTGTTGAGGTTTGTCCGGTACAAGCTATTGAGTTATATAATAATGAGGAAATGAAAGGCAATAAAAAAAAGGTAAGAATAGATAAAAAGATATGCCTTGGATGTGGCGTATGTGCAAGAGCATGCTATAAAAAAAGTATTTATTTAGAAAGACGAGAAGAACAAATTATTACACCAGTTAATTCTGTTCATAGAACTGTGTTAATGGCAATAGAAAAAGGAAATCTTCAGAATTTAATTTTTGATAATCAAGCATTTGGTAGCCATAGAGCCATGGCCGCTATTCTATCTGTTATATTAAAACTTTCGCCTGTAAAACAAGCCATGGCAAGTAAACAAATGAAATCCGTTTATCTTGAAAAATTAATTCATAAATTAAATATATAATCTTGAAAAAATTAGGAAGAATGAAATAAAGGGAATCAAAGTTAAATGATTCCCTCAAAATGACTATATGCTATTTTAATCTTCTATTTCTATTTTTACAATAATATTATTGACTACATCTATTTTTACTTTTGACTCTATATTTAAGTTTTTGAAGCTAATATTTTCATCGTCTTTTGATTCTATTACCACAATTTTATCTAATTCGAAGGTTTTATTCTCTTCATTTATTTCTATAGTAAGCTTGTTTAAAGAGCCTTCTATTTTTTCTATGATTTTTCCTTCATATTCTTTTTCCATAGACTCAGCATATATTCTAATTACCTTTTCATCTTCAACGTCTATCTTAACAGTCATTCCTAAATATAGGTTTTTAAAATCTTCAATTTCATCATTTATTTTAACTATGGTATCTTCTTCTGCTTCAAATAATTTTTCTGTGGAACCCATTTTTACGATAAGCTTTTTATCTTCAAAATTAATTCCAGTGATTCTTCCTTCTACAATCTCTTTTTCTGCGTCTTCATTTGCTTCTTCGTCTTGGAACTTGTCATCTATATTAGAAACTAATTTGGCCATTTCTACTCTTTTTACTGGTTGATTTGGTTTAAAAGTGTCGTCTGGATATCCTGTCATGATTTCTTTTTCATCAATGAAATACACATAGCCTATATTTCCTATTTGAACCGCTGAAGCATCTTTAAATCGAAGATCTTCTTTCATATATTTTTCAGCTTCCGTTTCATATCCTAAGGCTCTAATAATATATTTTGCTACTTCTTGTCTTGTAGCAGGCATTGTGAAATTTTCCTGCCATAAATCAACTTCATCAATTAATCCCTTTTCAAGGGCTACATCTATGTATCCTTTTCCCCAATCTTGTATCTTATCTTTTAATTTATCTGGCGCTTCGCCTTTTTTTATTAAGTCAAGATAAGAATTTGCTTTATCATCCCAATTCATTGTACGGATAATCATAGCTAGGGCCTCTATTTTTGTAACATTTTTTGATGGAGCAAATTCATTTTCATTAATTCCTTTTATTACTCCTTTGGACACCATTTTTTCGATGGAAGATCTAGCCCACTTATAGCTTTCTAGATCTTTAAATTTTTTAGCTATACCAGGGGGCAAACCTCCTTTTTTAGCTAGTCCAGGGGGAGTAAAGTTTTTGTTGCTATAAGCATAACTTGACATCAAGCTTGTGGATAATAGCAGCATAATGGTTAATACCAGACTAAAATATCTTTTCATAATAAATACCTCCTTTATTTTGTTAATAGAGTATACGAAGTAGATATTTTCTTTAGGGACCACTTTTTGATTTTTTTATATAAAATATATTGAATTAGGAAAGGTTGGTAAATAAATGGAAAATATTGTATACTTAAAGTATGCTTTAGGAGGTAGATCTTATGAATAATCTACCTAGTACAAATCAAGTTCAATTATTTAGATCAGGCAAAGGAAAGGATAAATTTTAATTATGAGGAGGATAAGTTTGTGTTAAAAAACACCTTAAATGAAGAAAGCAAAAAAAGAATGAAAATAGCAGAAGAAATTGCAAGTAAATGTCCATTAAAGTATGGAAAAGAAATTATTATCGTAGGATCTGTTTCAAGAGGAATTGCAGATGAGTATTCTGATATTGAAGTTGAATTTCTAGTAGAAAATTTAATTTCACAAGAGGATAGAATAAATTGGATTAAAGAAATTGGAGGAAGTGAAATATGCCCTTATAGTGCACCAATAGGAGATGGATCAGAATGGATAATATTTCGATATAAAGGGCATTGGATTGAAGCAGGATGGCAAATGATAGATAGGATGGTAGACAATTTGAAATCAATCGTAGAAGGTAAAGCCTATACACATGACAAACTTCTTCTTGCATTTGCATTAAAAAATGCTATTTTTATTAGAAAAGATGGATTGTTGAAAGGGTATAGAGAAAAATTAGAATATTATCCCAAGGGATTAGAAAAAAATATTATAATGAATACCATTCGTCCTTGGACGATAGAGTTAGGATTAAAAGCCAGAAAAACCTTATCTAAAAGAAAGGATATCATACCGTTGCTTGAAAGCATGATATCAGATGTGCATAAAGTATTAAGAATTCTCTTTGCAGTAAACCAGCAATGGGAACCAGATTGGAAATGGATAAAGTATTTAGTACAAGATTTAAAGATAAAACCAGATAATTTGACAGAAAGAATAAATTCTATTCTGTCCACGAATAATCCTGAAGAAAGTCTGAAAAATTGTTTTGATTTAATACAAGATACATTATTTCTTATTCCAGAAGAATTAAAATCAAATAAAGAAATCAAAGATATCATAAGCAAGGTGAATGTGATAAATGATGTGGAGTAGAAATTTTAAAACATGCAGATTTAGTTATAAGTTTAACGGGGTTTGTATCAAAATAAGAAGAAGATACCTAGGTATCTTCTTCTTATTTTTTCAATAGAAGACAGATGCATATGAAAATTATAGGAGGATAGATAAAGGAGAAGTAAAGAGAAATGGCTATTTATAATATATATGGAAATATAAAGAAAACCATATATATTTTACTAAATGAATTATTTAAATAATATGAAAAAATTTTTTTTTGTGTAAATATTGATTTTTTTGTCGTTTGAGGTATAATAGTACATGACAAGGATTTATCAAATGAATTAGTATGAGGAGGATAAATATGGCATCAAATATGAAAAACACACAAAAACTAACTTTGGTATCATTGATTTTAATGATTTTTACTTCAGTATTTGGATTCAATAACATCCCTAGATCATTTTATTTAATGGGATATGGTGCAATTCCATGGTACATTTTATCAGCAATCACATTCTTTATTCCTTTTGCCTTTATGATGGCGGAGTATGGTGCAGCATTTAAGAATGAAAAGGGTGGAATTTATTCATGGATGTCAAAATCAGTTGGACCTAAATATGCTTTCATAGGAACCTTTATGTGGTATGCTTCTTATATAATCTGGATGGTGAATGTTGCTTCTGGAATATGGGTAGTATTTTCAAATGCTATATTTGGAAAAGATACAACAGCAACTTGGTCATTATTTGGATTAAAAGCAACACAAACGTTAGGAATATTAGCTGTAGTTTGGATATTATTTGTAACCTTCACAGCAACTAAAGGTCTAGATAAAATTAAAAAAATAACTTCTATAGGTGGTACAGCAGTTGCTTTATTAAATATTGTTCTAATCGTTGGAGGAATAGCAGTATTAATAGGAAATGGTGGACACTTAGCTCAGCCTATTGTTGATGCTAGTGCATTTGTTAATTCTCCAAATCCGAAATATGGGAATCCTATTGCAGTTCTTGCATTCCTTGTATTTGCAATATTTGCATACGGTGGTATAGAAGTAGTTGGAGGTTTAGTAGATCAAACTGAAAATGCAGAGAAAACCTTTCCTAAAGGAGTTGCAATTTCAGCTTTTGTTATAGCTATAGGATATGCAGTGGGTATATTCTTTGTTGGTATATTTACAAATTGGGCTCAGGTACTTTCTTCAGAGGGTGTACACATGGGGAATGTTGGTTATGTAGTAATGAATAATCTTGGATATCAGTTAGGAAAAGCATTTGGAGCAAAAGAAGCTTTATCATTACAAATGGGTGCTTGGGTAGCTAGATATGTTGGAATTTCAATGTTATTAGCATTAACAGGAGCTTTCTTTACTTTAACATATTCTCCGCTGAAGCAATTAATAGAAGGTACTCCAGCAGAATTATGGCCTGGAAAAATGGGCGAAATCAAAGATGGAATGCCTACGAATGCTATGTGGATTCAAGCCGCAACTGTAATTGTGATGATTCTTTTAGTATCTTTTGGTGGAGACGCTGTCTCCAAATTCTTTGAAATATTAGTAGCAATGACGAATGTAGCAATGACAATTCCCTATATGTTTATAGCAGGGGCATTTATTTCCTTTAAAAAGAAATCAGATATTCATAAGCCTTTTGAAGTATTTAAAAGTCAAAAGAGTGCTACAATCTCTACTATAATTGTGATTTTTACAGTAGGATTTGCTAACTTCTTTTCAATAATACAACCAGCCATGGATGGAGATCTTATGACTACGATTTGGAGTATTGCTGGACCTGTATTCTTTAGTATGGTTGCAGTAGTGATGTACTCTAAATATGAGAAAAAGATGAAAGCACAAAAAGAAGAAAAAATTGCATAAAATAAGGAAGTAAATATAAGATAAAACAAAAAATAAGATGGATATCCATCTTATTTTTTGTTTTATTATTAATTCACTATTTCTTTTGCAAGAGTATGGAGATATACTAGAAACATAAAGGAGGAGAAGCGTATGGGAACGAAAATTAATTTAAGTAAAGAGAAAAAAGAAAAAATGATTTCCTTAATAAAAAATTATTTTCTAAAGGAGAGAGATGAAAAATTAGGGGATTTAGCTTCTTCTATGATCTTAGATTTTTTCATGGAAGAACTTGCTCCGCAGATATATAATGAAGGGATTTATGATTCTTATAAATATATGAGCGATAAGATAGAAGGATTATTTGAAATCCAAAAATATTAGGAAGAGAAAAATATAAAGCTGTTGGCGAATTGCCAACAGCATAAATAAATTTAAATATATTTTTTTAATTTTTCCTTCGTTTCTAAATCTGCAAAAGATGCATCTATGCTGTTGAAGTAGATCTGTTTATAATCTTCTTGTGTCATATTAAATTCCTTGGATAAAATAGCATATTCATTAGACATGGTTGTATTGGAAACAGTTCTATTATCCGTATTAATAGTTACATTTATTCCATCTTTGTAAAATGCATAAATTGGATGATGTTTAAAGATGTCTACGGCTTTAGTTTGAATATTACTTGTTGGACATATTTCAAGAGTAATTTTTCTATCTCTTACAATTTCATATGCCTTTATACAATCTTTTATAAATATGCCATGACCAATTCTTTCTGCATTTAAAAGTGTAATTGCATCAAATACATTTTCTCCGATACCGGTCTCACCTGCATGAATGGTTACTCTATATCCATATTCTCTGGCGAGAGATATAGGCTCTATAAATGCCTCGGAGAATCTTTCGTTTTCCGATGCGCATAAGTCTATTGCCACCACACCCTTTCCAACAAACTTTCTACCTTTTTCAACTACATCAAAAGCACTTTCAACAGGCATAATTCGCATGCAGGATAATATTAAATTTCCTTTTATGTCATATTCTTTTTCTGCATCCTTTATGCCGCTTAACACACTTTCAATTACTTCTTCAACAGTTAAGCCCTTTTTTATATGGAGTAAAGGAGCAAATCGTATCTCTATATATTTTACGTTTTCCTTTGCTGCATCTTCAAGAAGCTCATAGGCAATTCTTGAAAGACTCTCTTTTGATTGCATTACTGCTATAGGGATATGAAATCTTTTTAGATAATCATCAAGAGATGCGCATTCTAAAGGAGCAGTAACTTCTTTTTTTATTTCCTCAATAGAAAAAGAAGAAATGGAGATACCTTCTTTTTTTTGCAATAGAAAGGATTGTTTCAGGTCTAACGCTGCCATCTAGATGGCAATGAAGCTCGATTTTGGGTAAATTTGTTAAATTCATATGAACCTCCTTTATTTTTGTAATGATATTAAGATGATGTTTCTATAAAATGAAGGATCAAAAAATAAAAAATCCTGATTACAAAGAAAATGCCTAATGGGCATTTTCTTCGTAATCAGGATTTTTTGGTTCCTGGTAGAGACCTCCAAACCATATTATTGGAGTTATACGAAGGACAATATAATTGTTTTTTATATGATTATAAATAATTATATCCTAAGTGTCAATAGCTTTAATGCGCTATATAATATATTTTATAATAAAAAATGAACAATAAATGTATCGCTACAATTTTAAATATTTAGTAAGTGCATGGAATATATATTGATTAAAAGACATATTTATGGGATAATACATATCAAGAAAAGATGATACGATAGAAATGTATCGCTACGATTTGAAGGGGGATGTGCATTATGCAAAACAGATATGATTTAAATAAGAATCTTGCGCAGATGTTAAAAGGTGGAGTTATCATGGATGTTACGAATGTAGAAGAAGCTATGATAGCAGAAAAAGCGGGGGCTTGTGCTGTTATGGCCTTAGAAAGGGTTCCTTCTGATATTAGGCGTGATGGTGGCGTGGCTAGGATGTCAGATCCTAAAATGATTAAAAGTATACAAGCAGCCGTATCTATACCTGTTATGGCTAAAGTGAGAATAGGACATTTTGTAGAAGCGCAGATTTTAGAAGCTATAGAAATAGATTATATAGATGAAAGTGAAGTTTTAACTCCAGCAGATAATATATATCATATTGATAAAACAAAGTTCAATGTGCCATTTGTATGTGGAGCTAGAAATTTAGGAGAGGCTTTAAGACGAATTGGAGAAGGGGCATCTATGATTAGAACAAAAGGAGAAGCTGGAACAGGGGATGTTGTAGAAGCTGTAAAACATATGAGAACATTAACCTCCCAGATAAAAAAAATTGCATCAATGGATGAAGAAGAATTGATAAATGCAACAAAAGAAATGGGAGCTCCTTATGATTTAATAAAATATGTGCATCAAAACAAAAAGCTACCTGTAGTAAATTTTGCAGCAGGGGGAATTGCAACTCCAGCAGATGCAGCATTAATGATGCATCTAGGATGTGATGGTGTATTTGTGGGATCAGGAATATTTAAATCTGGAAATCCCCAAAAAAGAGCAGAGGCTATTGTAAAGGCAGTAACCTGTTATGATGATCCTCAAAAATTAGCACAAATATCTGAGGATTTAGGAGAGGCCATGAGTGGAATAGCTGTTCAAAGCTTAGAAGAGAATAACAAGTTAGCTGCTAGGGGTTGGTAAAATGAAAGTTGGAGTATTAGCAATGCAAGGAGCATTTATTGAACATATAAATGCATTAGAAAAACTGGGAGTAGAATCAATTACAGTAAGAAATGAAAAAGATTTAGAGAATATTCATGGAATCATTATTCCAGGAGGAGAGAGTACATCTATTGGAAAATTATTAGATATACTTGAACTGAAAGAAAAGATAAAAACAAAAATAGAACAAGGACTTCCAACTTGGGGAACTTGTGCAGGAATGATTTTGTTAGCAAAAAAAATTATGAATGAGGATAAAAACTACATATCTATTATGAATATTGAAGTGGTAAGAAATGCATATGGAAGACAACTAGCAAGTTTTGCTGTAGATGAAAAAATAGAAGGAATAGAAATGGGAAATTTTCCTATGGTATTTATCAGAGCACCTTACATAAAAGCTGTAAAAGAAGGGGTATCTGTATTGGCTAGAGTAGATAATAAAATTGTGGCAGCAAGAGAAAAAAATATTTTTGTGACTTCATTTCACCCTGAATTAACAAACGACTTAAGAGTTCATACCTATTTTGTTAACATGATAAAAGAGATAAAAAACTAAAAAGCAAAAAAATATAAATAAAGAGGTCAGTTTAAACTGATCTCTTTATTTGTGGAAAATTTAAAATATTTACAAAATAAAAATATAGTTTTGTATTGACCTTGGAGTAACTCTAAACTTTATAATGAATTTAAGAAAAATTTAGAGTTTTTTGTAAAAACCTAAATAATTTTATAAGTTAAAAATAAAAACTAGCTAGTTCTATATGATATTAAGATTTCAAGTAATAAAACCAATATTTCTTAAGGAGGGAATTTGTCTCATGGATATTAATATAATAGGTGTACCTATTTTTTATGGAGCAGATAAGAAAGGACCTGAATATGGACCTGAGAAATTAAGAGAAAAAAAAATTGCGGAGATAATAGGGAAACATAATCATAGAATATATGATCTTGGAAATATTTTTGTGCCAGAAGTAAAAGAATATAATAAATTCTATGCTCATAGGAATATGAAATACGTAGATACGATTATTAATGTGAATACTAATCTTGCTCATGCGGTATACTCCTCTATAAAGGGAGGAAGTTTTCCCTTGATTATTGGAGGAGATCATTCTATAGGGCTTGGTAGTATATCTGGAGTAAGTAGAGCATATGAAAATATTGCAGTTATATGGATGGATGCTCATGGTGATATTAATACGCATCATACCAGTGAAAGTGGAAATATACATGGTATGCCTTTAGCTAAGGCCATGGGAATTGGGCATTCTCATTTGACAAATATTTACTATGAAGGAAGAAAGGTTAATCCGGAAAACGTATTCATATTAGGCGCTAGAGACCTAGATTATGGAGAAAATAAGCTAATAGATGAAAAAAAACTCAATGTTTATTCTCCTCAGGATATTCATGACAAGGGAATAGAAAATGTGATTGATGAAATTTTGCAAAAACTTAAAGATAAAAACATTGATGCCATTCATTTAAGTTTTGATTTAGATTTTATAGATGCGCAATTTGTACCAGGTACAGGAACTCCTGTAATTGGAGGCGTTAGTATTGAAGATACAAAATCTATCTTAAAAATTTTAGCACAAACAAAGCTTATAAAATCTATGGACTTTGTTGAGTTAAATGTATTACTAGATAAAAATGATACTACAGCCAACCTAGCGATAGATTTATTAGATTGGACATTTAAGCATATGTAGTTTTTTTATAGAATGATAAGTTAAAAAAGACCATCAAAGACAATCTAGTATTTGATGGTCTTTTGAATATTTATGCTATATGATTCCTATACATTGTTAGAAAATAAAGTATTTGTTATAATAGTATAGATAAGAGTTCAGGAATGGAGTTTTTATTGATTGTTTTACAAATAACTAGAAGGCGAGAAAAGAAAAGGATGAAAGAAAAGTTTTTAATTGGTGAGATATCAAGATTATTTAATATAAGTACAGATACGTTAAGATACTATGACAAAATTGATCTTCTAAAACCTGATTGTGATGAGAACAACAGATATAGGTATTATAGTATTCGAAAATTTTTTAAACTAAGTAGGATACTTTTTTTGAAGGATCTGGATATTTCTCTGGAAGATATTAAAAAGTACATGGATAATAAGAATACAAATAATTTGATTACTTTACTTAAAAATAAAGAAGAAGAATTGGATATAAAAATAAATAAGCTAATAAACTTAAAAAATAAAATAAATAATAAGCTAGGATTTTTAGAAAGTATAAAAGAAGATATTGATCAAATAAAGGTAAAGAGAATACCTGAAAGAAAAGGAATTTTTTTAGATATTAGTGCTTTTGAAGATGATTATGAAATTAAACAATCACTAAAAAAGAATGAAGAATATATGAAAATAAGCTCTTTATTGATCGAGGGGCAAGTATACACATCTATGTCAAAAGAAGACATGAAAAAGGAAAATTTTAATAAGTTCAGGTATTTTATCGAAATAATTTCTATAGAAAATACATGCCATAAGCAACTAAATGTAATTCCAGAGAATGAATATGCTTGTATTGTATTTTTAGGACCGTATAAAAATATAGAAAAACATTATAAAATGCTTATTAAATGGATTAGGAAAAATGGGTATAAAGTAATAGGAGATTCTATTGAAAAAAATATAGTGGACTACGATTTTTCAGATTCTGAGGAGGAATATGTTTCAGAAATACAAATTCCTATACAGAAAATATAAAGAATTTAAAGATTTTGTTAAAGGAGGGAAAAATATATAATGAAATATAAAGTTATAAAAAAACAAGAAAATGCTAAAAAATGCATAGTATGTGGATTGAATAATGATTTAGGATTACAAGCATCCTTTTACGAATTAGAAAATGATGAAATCGTTGCAATATTTAGATCCCTTGAAGAACATCAAAGCTATCCAGGAAGGTTACATGGAGGAATAGCATCTGCTATATTGGACGAAACCATTGGTAGAGCGATTATGATAAAGGATAAAAATATTTGGGGAGTAACCGTTGAACTAAATCTAAAGTATAAAAAACCGGTTCCATTAAATGAAGAACTTAAAGTAGTTGGCAGGATTACAAAAGATACAAGCAGATTATTTGAAGGAGAAGGAGAAATCCTACTAAATAATGGAGAGGTTGCAGTAACTGCACATGGTAAATATTTAAAAATGCCAATAGATAAAATTACTGATTTTAATTTAGGAAAAGAAGAATGGGAGGTAGTATTATCCCATAAAGAACCTAGGGAGATAGAAATAGGATAAAAGCTGAATCACATCTATAGATGAAGGTTCAGCTTTCTTCTTTATAAAGAATTATAATAAATATATCAACAATACAAATTTTTGGATAACTTTTTTAATTCGGTTTTATTTAAAATATAAATTTTTTTTCCTTGGCACTTTATAATTTTCTTTGATTCAAGATCTTTAAATGTTCTATGTAAATGACGATAGGTGGTACCTAAAAATTCAGAAATATCAGTAAATGATGAGTTCAAAACAATATAGTCTTTATCTGTAATATGTTCAAGCAAATAACTAGATAACCGATTAATCAATGGATATAAAAGATTATAACAACTGTTATTAGAAGTGGACTCTAATTTAGAACTTAAAGAATCAATCATAAACCGTAAGAATTTTGGATTGTCATAACATCCTTCTCTTAATATATTCACTGGAATTCCTATTAAATAAGTGTTTTCAACTGCCTCCACGTTAGATAAGATAGGAATATTTTTGAATAATTCAACATCTCCCAGTGTATCGAATTTAGTATAAAAATCTAACAAAATAGATTTCCCATTCTCTAGCAGGTGAAATATCTTAAGTTTTCCATCAACAAAAAAATAATAATAAGTCAATTCATTTTTAGCGTATAAAATTTGTTCTCCTTTTTCATAATGATGCAGTTCCATGTAAGAACATATTTCATGGTCAAAGATAGTGTCTAGATCGTATTTTTTTATATATTGATTTAAAAGTGTATCATTAGAAATTCTATTCATAAAGCCTCCTAGATATGACATGTGTCCTATTTAAATCCCTAAAAAAAAGGATACTACAATTAAGCAAAGTTGTAAAGTATGGATGGACATTGTACATATTGTAATATTGCCCTTGAATTGATTCTCCGTTAGAAAAATACTATAAAAAATCGAAGGAATTGTCTTAAAAAGATTTAAATATCTTTGAGGACAATTCCTTTCTCATGAATTTTATTGATCTTGAAGATTGTTTTTAGCAGTTGTTGTCCACTGATTATCTGTAGCAGTTTTATTTTTTTTATTACACGAATTTTCTTTTTTTAAAGGATCTTCAGGTAATGAAGTCCATTGATTATTTGTACTAGATTTAAGCTTTTTTTCCATTATGAAATCCTCCTTTCCATTGTAATTTTATTTTAAGCAAAATGGAAAATTTAATTCTATGAAATATATTCATTTCTTATGAATACAATCCTTTTAGTGCGAGTTATTTATGAATCCATGATTTAAGTTAAGGAAGAAATAATGGTACAGCTTAAGTATTTTGAGAAACAAATTTTAATGAATAATGCTATAATATTTTATAGGTGCATCCAAATTTGTTATTTTTAATGCGTATATAAGGTTAAGGAAGTGTTTTTTATGTATAAAGTAATTGAAGAGCTAGTAGAAAATATAGAGAATAAAATAATTAAATATAGAAGAGATTTTCATAAATATCCAGAATATGGGTGGACAGAGTTTAGAACTGCATCTCTGATTGCCAGAAGATTAGTAGAACTTGGATATGAGATTAAATTAGGGAAAGAGGTTGTTAATAGTGAATTTAGAATGGATGTTCCCTCTGATGAAGATTTAGAAAAAAATTATAAAAGAGCATTAGAGCAAGGAGGAGATAAAGAACTAATTCCTTTTTTAAAAGGAGGATTTACTGGAGTCGTTGGAATCTTAAAAAATGGAGAAGGTCCTAAAGTGGCTTTAAGATTTGATATAGATGGGCTAAAAATTCAAGAAAGCGAAGAAGAAGAACATTTCCCAAAAAAGAAAGGATTTTCTTCTGTCAATAAAAATGTCATGCATGCTTGTGGACACGATGGACATGCTGCTGTAGGCTTAGGGGTTGCAGAAGTTTTAAGGGAAAGTAAAGATGAAATGAAGGGAACAATCCTTTTAATCTTTCAACCAGCTGAAGAAGGCGTAAGAGGCGCTAAAGCTATGGTGAAAGCTAAAGTATTAGATAATGTGGAGTATATTATTAGTGGACATATTGGATTAAAGGCAGAAAAGTCTGGACAAATTATGTGTGGTGCAAGCGGATTTTTAGCAACATCCAAAATAGATGTAGTTTTTAAAGGAAAAGCTTCTCATGCTGGTGCCATGCCAGAAAGAGGAAAGAATGCTTTGCTCTCTGCATCCTCCGCTGTATTAAATCTTCATTCTATTCCTAGGAATAGTAAGGGAATGACAAGAATAAATGTTGGAGAATTAGTGTGTGGAAAGGGTAGAAATATTATACCGGAAAGTGCTTATATGAAGATAGAAACAAGAGGAGAAACTAAAGAACTTAATGAATATATGAAAAAATATGCAGAAAGGATACTACATAACAGTGCAGAAATGCATGGAACAAAAGTGAATATAGAATATGTAGGAGAAGCAGAAAGTGCGCAAAGTGACTATACAATGATTAAAATGGTAAAAAAGATTGCTGATAAAATTTATGAACCGGATTTAATATGTGAAGAAAAAGTCAATTTTGGAGCAAGTGAAGATATTTCCTACATGATAAATGAAGTACAGTCTAATGGGGGAAAAGCTGTATATATAATGTTTGGTAGTGATCTAAAAGCTGCCCATCATAGTTCAAATTTTGATTTTAACGAAAAAGATTTAAAAAATATAATAAAAATTTATAGCGCTCTAGTATGCAATATATTAAAAAGAAAGGGAAGTTATTGATAGGAGAAAGCAGGACATTTTTTACTGTCCTACTTTGACTTTTAACTTTCTAATATGTCTTTCCATTTTTTTAATCCTACCTTATCATTGCTAACATCTTTAATGGTCACAGATTGTCCAAATTTTTTTAATTTTTCTTTGACTTCTCTTGACATTTTTAATGCATCTTTATTTTTCAAGGTAGAAGTACCTCTAATTTGCTCATATAAAGATGCATTATTTATTATAATCGTTATTTCATTTTCTTTAAATTCTTCTAATTTCTTAAGTAAAGAAAGTAAAGCTACATGTTCTACCACAGATGGTTTTTTATAGGATTCAAAAAAAGAATCTTTAAATAAAAGGTTATTTTCTTTGAAAACATGATATCTAATCTCAATGTCCTCTCCTTCATAATAGGTGGAAATTCCTACTAAATAAGCTGTAATCATTATTATCCTCCTTTGAGTGATTTGTTTTTTTATTACATATGCTTTTCAAGTATATATATAATATATCCAATATGCAATAAATTTTTGTCAAAAGCAAGTGAAATTAAAAGGAGAATGAATTAAGAATTAAGATTGAATAAAAATATAGTATAATGGTAGTTGTGATAAAGGTATATAGACTTTAAAGAATAAGTATAGTTTAGATATAATAATAGAATGAGTAATAAGCATAAGAATAGGAGGCATAAATATGGAAACTAACATTATAGCTGTTGAAAAGAACAAAATTAAAACAAAGAAACCCAAGAACTATAAAGTCATTATGTATAATGATGACTATACTACAATGGAGTTTGTTGTAGATATACTGATGGGCATATTTAATAAAAAAATGGAAGAAGCGAATAAAATAATGTTAGATGTGCATCAAAGCGGAAAAGGAATAGCAGGTGTATATCCTTATGATATTGCAGCGACAAAGATTTCTATTGCCATGGCCATGGCACAAGATGAAGGATTTCCTTTTAAACTTACCATGGAAGAGGAGTAAAATGATGAAGATAACAAACGAGGTAAATAATATAATATTAAAAGCGTTTGAAGAAGCTAAAATAAATAACAGCGAGTATGTAACACCAGAGCATTTATTATATGCAGCTTTATTTCACGAAAAAATAATAGATGCAGTTGTGAAATGTGGTGCAAATGTAGAGGTATTGAAGCGTAATCTTAGGGGGTATTTAAAAGAATATATAAATGAAATAGAAGAGGAGGAACCTTTGGAAAGTATTGGGTTTCAAAAAGTAATTCTTATGGCGAGTTCTCAGGTTGAAAGCTGTGGAAAAGGCATTATTGATATAGACCATATTATTGCAGCAATATTTAACTTAGAAGAAAGCTATGCGCATTATTATTTGATGGAGCAAGGAATAAATAAAAGAGATCTATTATATTATCTGTGTCATGAAGAAAATGAAGAATATAGTGAAGAAGAGAATAAGGGTTTAATTCATGAAGACAAAGAATCTGAAAATAAAAAACAAAAAAAGAAAGCGTCTATTATTGATAAATATACATTAAATCTTACTAGGCTGGTAGAAGGAGAAAATAAAGACCCTTTAATAGGTAGAATAGATATTTTAAATAGAACGATTCAGATTCTTTGCAGAAGAAATAAGAATAATTCTATTCATATAGGAGAACCTGGAGTTGGAAAGACTGCTATAACCTTAGGATTAGCAAGACTTATTTTTGAAGGGAAAATTCCAAATAAATTAAAGAATGCAACGGTTTTTTCTCTTGATTTAGGAGCAATACTTGCAGGAACAAAATATAGAGGAGATTTTGAGGAAAGAATAAAGAAGGTACTAGATGAGATAAAAGAGCATAATAATCCTATTGTATATATTGATGAAATTCATAATATAGTAGGAGCGGGTGCTTTGAATGGAGGTTCTTTAGATGCATCTAATTTATTAAAACCTTATTTAATGGAAGGCAAAATTAGATTTATAGGAGCAACTACTTTCGATGAGTACAAAAAATATTTTGAAAAAGATAAAGCCTTAAATAGGAGATTTCAAAAAATAGAAGTAAAAGAGCCTTCTGTTGAAGAAACCATAGAAATTCTAAAAGGATTAAAAGAAAATTATGAACAATATCATCATGTAAAATATACAAAAGATGCTATTGAAAGTGCCGTAATATTGAGTGATAAATATATTCATGATAAATATTTACCAGATAAAGCCATTGATGTTATCGATGAAGCGGGTGCTTACATGGGTATGAAGGATAAAAATCATGAGAAAATAAGAACTATCGATGAAAAAATTATGGAAGAAATAATCTCTAAGGTATGTAATATTCCAAAAAAAACAATAGAAGGTAGTGAAATAAATTCTCTTAAAAATATAGAATTTCTCCTGAAAGAAAATATTTTTGGACAAAATAAAGCTATTGAGGAAGTCGTAAGATGCATTAAAATGTCAAGAGCTGGATTAAATGAAGAAAATAAACCTGTTACATCCCTATTGTTTGTGGGTCCTACTGGAGTGGGAAAAACAGAAATAGCTAAAAGTTTAGCAAAAAATCTAGGGATAGAGTTAGTGCGATTTGATATGAGTGAGTATGGAGAAAAGCATGCAGCATCAAAGTTAATAGGATCACCTCCAGGATATGTAGGTTATGAAGAGGGAGGACTACTTACAGAGGCCATTAGAAAAAAACCGCATTGTGTACTTTTATTAGATGAAATTGAAAAGGCGCATGAGGACATTTTAAATGTATTATTACAAGTAATGGATTATGCAACCCTTACAGATAACCAGGGAAGAAAAGCTGATTTTAGAAATGTCATTATTATTATGACATCTAATGCAGGAGCAAGAAATATAGGAAAAAAATATGTGGGATTTGGAGAAAGAGAAGTTACAGGTGAAGGGATAAAGGATGCAGTTAAAACTGTCTTTACTCCTGAATTTAGAAATAGGCTAGATAAGATTGTAATATTTAATAACATAAATCAAGCCATGGCTATTTGTATTGCTAAAAAAGAGCTAAATAAATTCAAAGAAAAACTAAAGCATAAAAAGGTTGCAATGGAGTTTACAGACTCGTGCATTGAATATGTCGTAAAAGAAGGAATATCACAAGAGTTTGGTGCTAGAGAAATTATTAGAGTCATAGATGCACAATTAAAACCATTATTAGTAGATGAAATTCTCTTTGGGAAATTAAGTGATGGTGGGAATTGCACAATAGATGTAATAAACAACACCTTTGAAATAAATATTATATAAGGATATAATTTAAATTTAAAAATGAATAATGCTGCAATATTATTTTACTTTGTATAAAATTTGTGTCATAATATACTAATGTAAAAACTATATTTTGATAGTATTTAGGAGAACATATTAATAAAAATTTTAGTTAGAGAGGTTTGGAAAATGAAGATAGGATTTGATCACAAAAAGTATTTAGAAGAGCAATCAAAGTATATTCTGGAAAGAGTTAATAACTATGACAAGCTATATCTAGAATTTGGAGGAAAGCTTTTACAAGATTTTCATGCCAAAAGAGTGTTGCCTGGATTTGATGAAAATGCAAAAATTAAATTATTACACAAATTAAAAGAAAAAGTGGAGATCGTTATTTGTGTATATGCAGGAGATATTGAAAGAAATAAAATAAGAGGAGATTTTGGGATCACTTATGATATGGATGTTTTAAGACTGATTGATGAATTAAGAGAATATGATCTTGATGTAAATAGTGTTGTAATAACTAGATATGAAGGACAACCAGCAACAACGGTGTTTATTAATAAACTTGAACGTAGAGGCATAAAAGTATATACCCATAAACCTACTAAAGGATATCCAACAGATGTAGATACTATTGTAAGTGATGAAGGATATGGTGCAAACCCATACATAGAAACCACAAAACCTATCGTTGTTGTAACGGCACCAGGACCAGGAAGTGGAAAATTAGGAACTTGCCTTAGTCAGCTTTATCATGAGAATAAAAGAGGTAGAGTTGTGGGATATTCAAAGTTTGAAACATTTCCAGTGTGGAACGTTCCACTAAAGCATCCTTTAAATATAGCTTATGAAGCTGCAACCGTGGATCTTAAAGATGTAAATATGATAGATTCATTTCATGTGGATGCGTATAATGAAGTAACAGTGAACTATAATCGAGATATAGAGTTATTTCCTGTCCTTAAAAAGATAATAGAAAAAATAACGGGAAAAGAATCTGTGTATAAATCTCCTACAGATATGGGCGTTAATAGAGTAGGCTTTGGAATCGTTGATGATGAGGTTGTTCAAGAGGCATCTAGACAAGAGATAATTAGAAGGTATTTCAAAACAAGCTGTGAGTACAAAAAAGGGCTTGTAGACAAGGAAGGATATCAAAGGATAAAACTTATTATGGAAGAACTTAATTTAAAACCAGAAGATAGAAAAGTTGTAGTACCTGCAAGAGAATATTCTTCTAAATTGAAAGAAATGGCGTGTAAAAATGATGTGTGCCCAGTTGTTTCATTAGAACTTTCTAATGGCACAATATTAACGGGTAAAAGATCCGAATTAATGGAGGCAACAGCTGCTGTAATCCTAAATGCGATCAAATATTTTGCTAATATATCGGATGAAATACATCTTATTTCTCCTGTTATACTGGAGCCAATTATAAGCTTAAAAGCTAAAACATTAGGAGACAAAAATACAGCATTAGACTGTGAAGAAATATTAATGGCGCTTAGTATATGTGCTGCTACAAATCCAACAGCCCAGGTTGCTATGGAAAAGCTAGCAATGTTAAAGGGTAGCCAAGCGCATTCTACTACAATATTAAGTGGAAATGATGAGCAAACTTTTAGAAAATTGGGTATAGATATAACCAGTGATCCGGAATATCCTTCCGCTAGTCTATTCTATAATAATTAATTTCATTAAAAATAGCACTTATGTTTTTCAAAACATAAGTGCTATTTTTAATGATTTATTTTATAAAGAAGTTTGTTTTAATATTAAACCTTTATTTCGTTCTGTTATTTGTCTAATAGACCATTCATTTTGAAATAATAATACAGGATCTTTGTCCTCATTTTCAACTAACATGGTGTCCATGGTCATTGAAAAATTACTAGAATCAAAAGTATTTATTTCGATCCAACGTATATAGCGATAAGGTAATGTTTGGATACTAATATCAACATTATATTCTTTTTTTAAACGGTACTCTAAAACCTCAAATTGAAGGGCACCAACTACTCCTACAATAAGTTCTTCCATGCCAACATTAGGACGCTTATATACTTGTATGGCACCTTCTTCTGCTAACTGAGAAATTCCCTTTAAAAATTGTTTCCTTTTGAGAGAATTTGTTGTAGATATTCTTGCAAAATGTTCAGGAGCAAATTGTGGAATATCACTATATTGTAGTTTTGATTGATCTTCACATAAAGTATCACCAATATTAAAGATTCCTGGATCATGTATTCCAATGATATCACCAGGGTAGGCCGTGTCTACGATGACGCGATCTTGGGCGATAAACTGTTGAGGTTGCGCTAATTTCACCTTCTTATTTTTCTGTACATGATTTACTACCATGCCTTTATGGAATTTACCAGAGCAAATCCTTAGAAATGCAATTCGATCTCTATGGGATGGATCCATGTTTGCTTGAATTTTAAAAATAAAGCCTGAAAAATTATCTGATTCAGGATTTATTTTTCCTAAATTGCTGGTACGAGGTGTTGGAGGCATAGTTATATTCAAGAAGGACTCTAAAAATGGTTCTACACCAAAATTAGTAAGGGCACTTCCGAAGAATACAGGTGTTAATTCTCCTTTTAATATTTTATCTAGATCAAACTGATCTCCTGCAATATCCAAAAGTTCAATATCGTTTAATAATTGTTCATGAAGGGCATCTCCTAGTAGAGAATTAAAGTTTTCATCAGCTATATCTCCTGTCATAGATTTAGCAATAGATTGTCCATGATTACCATCATTAAAAAGCTCAATTTGATTTTTATGACGGTTAAAAACGCCTTTAAAATTTTTTCCAGAACCAATTGGCCAATTCATAGGGCAAGAACGGATTCCCAAAACTTTTTCAATATCTTCAAGTAGTTCAAAGGGGTCATTTCCAGCGCGGTCCATCTTATTAATAAAAGTAAAAATTGGTATTCCTCTCATTTTACAAACGTGAAAGAGTTTCTTAGTTTGATCTTCTACACCTTTAGAAGAATCAATAACCATAACAGCGCTGTCTGCCGCCATAAGGGTTCTGTAGGTGTCTTCACTAAAATCTTGATGGCCTGGTGTATCAAGAATATTAATACAAAAGTTATTGTATTCAAACTGAAGTACACTAGAAGTAACGGATATTCCCCTTTGTTTTTCAATTTCCATCCAGTCAGATACAGCATGTTTTCCAGATCGTCTTGATTTAACAGATCCTGCAGAACGAATAGCACCTCCATATAATAGAAATTTTTCAGTCAATGTAGTTTTTCCAGCATCAGGGTGAGAAATGATGGCAAAGGTTCTTCTTCTTTGAATTTCATTAATAAAACTTAAATTTTGTTCTGTCATTTTTAATCTTCCTTCATCTTAATTTTGTAGTTATCTTACTATAAAAGTATAACCGTATAGATGTTATAACTTTATGCTACACCTGTCAATTGTTATTTAATAAAATACTTTATATTATGTGAAGAATATTGTGGGATCACATGTAATATATACTCTGGAATAAAGATTCTCTACAATATATCGTACAATTTACAGAAAGTGTTGTATAATATAGGTAAATGAATTTAGAGGAAGATAGAATTGGTCAAGGGGGGAAGCTAGTGACTTATGGCTTAACAATTAGAGACTGTGAAGAAAAAGATGAATCTCAGTATGTGAAATTAAATTTGGAGTTTATGAAATCTATAATAAAAGAGAAGCAATATTGGAGTGATCTGGAAATTCCTAGGAAAGAAGAAATGGGAAAGACTTTTAGAGAAGCATTAAAAATGCCTGAATATATCAAAATTATTATTGCTGAAATAGATAAAAAGATAGTTGGCTATGCAAATACTTGGACAGTATATAGCATTTGGTCTAAGGGAAAAGCCTTAACTATTGATGATCTATATGTTGATAAGGATTATAGAAGAAATGGAATTGGAAAAGAAATGATGAATTATCTAATTAAATATGCTAAAAAAAATCATTATAAAAGGATACAGTTGCATGCAGAAATAGAGAATGAAAAAGCACATAAATTATATAAAAGTTTAGAATTTAATGAAGAAGAAATATTATTTTTTATGAAAAATTTAAATTTAAAATAATGGATTTTAATTTAATAAAATTTTTTATTAATAATAGTATTATGGGGTGAGAAAATGAGAATTATTGATTTAACACACACTATGTATGAAGATATGCCTGTATTTCCAGGTACTGAAAAACCAGTTTTTTTTCCAGCAAATACATTGGAAAAAGACGGCTTTGTTGAAACTAAGTTTTCCATGTATTCACATACTGGAACACATATTGACGCGCCTGCACATATGTTGATGGAAGGAAATTCACTTGATAAGATGAGTATCAATCATTTTATTGGAAAAGCAACTATTATTGATTGTTCTACTATGAATAAACAGGAAATTTTAGTGCAGGATTTATTAGCATATGAAATGAAATTAAAACATGTAGATTTTGCAATAATCAAGACTGGATGGAGCCAGTACTGGGGGAATGAGAATTATTTTAATTCATTTCCTTTTTTGTCAACTGAAGCTGCACAGTGGCTAATAAATTTTGATTTAAAGGGAATTGGGGTGGATACTATATCTATTGATGATATTAAAACCACTAGTTTTCCAGTACATTATAGTTTATTTAGGAAAAATATGATTATAATTGAAAATTTAACAAATTTAGATTCAATAAAAAAAGAAATTTTTATGTTTTCCTGCTTGCCTATGAAGTACGAAAAGGCAGATGGATCACCCGTTCGTGCTGTTGCAGTAGAGAATATATAATTGTATTAGAATTATACAGTAAATTAATTTAGGGAGACTTTAAAAGAAGACACGCTGCTGAATAGGGGAGGTTGAGGATAGATGAAATCATATACTATTGATTCAAATTTATTAGTCAAGATAAAAGAGATGCTTCGTCTAAATCCTGCAAAAACAATAGTGGAAGCAGTATTAGATAGTAATTCAGGGCAAGTAGAGTATGTTTATGAAAGTGAATTAGAAAGTGTTTTGTTAAAAATCTCAGATTTTATTATTATTGAAGGAAAAATCTCTTCTCATTCAAGTAGATATTTACAATATGTAAGGCCTTCTATGGAAATTATTTCATCTAATAGACAATGGTATGATTTTTTTATAAAAAAATATGAAGGCAGGATGTATTTAAAGAATAGATGTATCTTTAGTAGCCATAAAGTGCCACTTGAAAACCTAAATGCTTTATTGAAAAATTTGCCTAGACATTATGAATTATTAAAAATTGATGAAAATATAGGAAAAGTCCTTAAGAACTATCCTTGGTCAAAAGATTTAGTATCCAACTTTGATAATATGGAAGATTTTATGGAAAAAGGAGTAGGGTTTTGTTTGAAAGTAAATAATGAAATAGTCTCTGGAGCATCTTCTTTTTCCAGATTGAATAATGGAATTGAAGTAGAAATTGATACCAATCCACTACATAGAAAAAAAGGATATGCCACAATAGTTGGAGCAAAGCTAGTAAAATATTGTTTAGAAAATAACTTAACACCACATTGGGATGCAATGAATAGTATATCCTGTAAGATAGCACAAAAGCTTGGATATGAATTGGAGAAGGAATATGAAGTATTATTTATAGAATAATTTTTTATAAGAAAGGATAGGACGGGATGTTTAAAAAGCTTGAAAATACAGAAAAAATTCAATTGATTTATTATCTTATTATTGCACTTACGGCCATTGGTTTAAGCCTAAGTAGTGATGTAATATCTAATTATTTCAAAGATGCCTACAAGATTACACCATATCAAAGAGGCCTTATTGAATTTCCAAGAGAATTGCCAGGAGTATTGGTTATATTTATTGTTGCTTCATTATCATCCTTTTCCGATATTCGAATTGCTATGATAGCCCAATTGTTAAGTATCATAGGGATAGCTACATTAGGTTTTTTTACTCCTTCTTTTGCAGTCATGTTAATTTTTATTTTTATTAATTCTGTAGGAATGCATATGTTTATGCCTGTGCAAGACAGTATAGGAATGTCTCTGATTAAGGAAAAAAATATTGGTAAAAAAATGGGTCAATATAAGGGTGTTTCAACGATTTTTACTATGCTAGGAAGTATGATGGTTTTCATTGGATTTAGAGTTGGATTTTTTAGTTTTACAAGTAAAATTAAATGGATATTTATTATATCCGCATTTATTTTGATGGGAGTGTTTGCATTATTTTTTGTTTTAGAAAAGCTAATCAAAGAGCCAATAAAAACGGATAAGAAGGTGAATTTTGTTTTTAGAAAAGAATATAAATATTATTATACCTTAGTGGTTATGTGGGGGGTTCAAAAGCAGATAATGATTGTTTATGGACCTTGGGTACTAATTGAGCTATTAAATAAAAGAGCAGATACTTTAGCGATTTTAGGTATTATTGGATCCTTTATAGGTATATTTTTTATTCCTGCTGTTGGTAGGTGGATTGATGGATTTGGAATTAAAAAATTACTTTATGCAGATGGATTATCTTTTATTGTTGTTTATTTACTCTATGGCTTATTAAGTGCTGGATTTTCTACAGGAAGACTTGCTACCATAGGGATTCCTGTATTTTTAACGTATGCCTTGTTTATATTTGACAGGATGTCTACACAGATGGGAATGATAAGGACGGTTTATTTACGTTCCATTGCTATAAAAAATTCTGATGTTACCCCTACATTATCTTTAGGACTTAGTTTGGATCACACAGTTTCTATTATATGTGCTTACTTAGGAGGAATTGTGTGGAGTTTATGGGGACCACAATATATATTCTTTTTAGCAGCTTCACTTTCTTTAGTAAATTTGTATGTAGCTAGCAAAGTAAAAGAGGATAAATTAGCCAAAACCTAAAATTATGCTTAGTTTTAATAAGTACGAGATGGTCTTATTATGAAAATTGAACAATTTAATCCATAGTATGGGTATTCCTTGAAAGCGGAAGTTTATTCATGATATACAGCTTTTATAACTTTAAAACAGGTTCTAAATTATAGTAAATATGAAGTGTTGGAATTGTTTTTTCTTGATAGTCGAATAATTAGCATGTTAAAATATAGAAGAAGTATTCTATGAATCTTTATAATATAGGTATCATTATTTCGAGAGGTATTATTTATGTATGAAAAAATTTTTGATCAAGAAGTGCAAAAAGAAATGGATAATTTTTTTATAAATGAGTTGTCTCACTATGGAAAAGTTAAAATCTTAAAGAAAGGTCAGGTCATCAATCAAAAAAACTCAGATACCATTTATGTAGTTCTAGAAGGTGAATTTAATCAAATTATGTATTCTAAAAATGGAGATGAGATTATTTTTTTTAGAATGACTGCAGGAGATATATTTGGTGAAACTGATTTTTTTGATAATAGTAGAACTTTTGTAGTATATAAAGCATTAAAAAAGGCTAAAATATCTATTATCAATAGAGAAATATTAGAAAAAAAGCTAATCGAATCTCCTAGTATATACAATTATTTTCTAAAGAGTATAATAAGAAAACAGAGAATGATTATGATGGAGCTTAGTAATTTTAAATTTAATGATTCTATAGGAAAATTAGCGGACTTTTTAGTACGGCTTTATTATACAGAAGATATAAATATAAATTCCAAAAACCATATAAGCATAGTCTTAACCCATGAAGAAATAGCCAATAGAATAGGACTCAATAGAATTACCGTTACAAATGGAATTAAGATTTTTAAAGATAGAAATTTGATAGATGTAAAAGAGAGGAAATTAATTATAAAAGATATAGAAGGCCTTAAAAATTTAACAAATATACCCATAGAAGAATAATCATGATTATAGCATGATTGTTTTTTTTT
>SWCA01004782.1_pt1 | contig 54108 bp, 55 predicted proteins | sample 4692961 | NCBI WGS metagenome assembly SWCA01 (sample SAMN10267275, study PRJNA491770) | bioreactor metagenome | isolation source: DHS bioreactor inoculated with | place: Japan: off Shimokita Peninsula | reverse complement strand
GCATTTCCAGGGCCGAGGTGGCCACGCCGCCGGCATTCGCCGCCTTGCCGGGAGCAAAGAGCACACCGGCTTGCTGAAAGATGTCGACCGCTTCCGGGGTGGAGGGCATGTTTGCGCCTTCGCCCACGGCGATCACGCCGTTCTTCACCAGCATCTTGGCATCGCGCCCGGTCAGTTCGTTCTGCGTGGCCGAGGGCATGGCAACATCGCAGGGCACGTCCCAGATCGAACCATTCTCGATGTGATGCGCGCCCGCCCCCTTCAGCCGGGCATATTCCGAGATCCGCTCGCGCCGGACTTCCTTGATCTGCTTGACCAGCTCGAGGTCAATGCCGTTTTCATCGACGACATAGCCATTTGAATCCGAGCAGGCCACGATCTTGCCGCCGAATGACTGGATCTTTTCCATGGTGTAGATCGCGACGTTGCCGGAGCCGGAGACGACGCATTTCTTGCCCTCGAAGCTTTCGCCCTTTGTCTCGAGCATCCGTTGCACGAAGTAGGTGTTGCCGTAGCCGGTGGCCTCGGTGCGGGCTCGAGAGCCGCCGTAGAGCAGGCCCTTGCCGGTGAAGACACCGGCCTCGAAGCGGTTGGTGAGGCGTTTGTATTGGCCAAACATGAAGCCGATTTCGCGCGCGCCGACGCCGATATCGCCCGCCGGCACATCGGTATGCTCGCCGATATGGCGGTGTAGCTCGGTCATGAATGACTGGCAGAAGCGCATGACTTCACCGTCGGAACGGCCGCGCGGGTTGAAATCCGCGCCGCCCTTGCCGCCGCCGATGGGCAGCCCGGTGAGGGCGTTCTTGAATGTTTGCTCAAATCCCAGGAACTTGACGATCCCGACATTGACCGAAGGATGAAACCGGATCCCGCCCTTGTAGGGACCCAGCGCCGAATTGAACTGGACGCGGAAGCCGCGGTTGATCCGCACCTGGCCGTGGTCGTCGACCCACGGCACGCGGAAGATGATCTGGCGCTCGGGTTCGCAGATCCGCTCGATCAGCGCGGATTCGGCGTATTGCGGACGCTTGGCAATAACGCGGCCAAGGCTTTCGAGCACTTCGCGCACGGCCTGATGAAACTCGGTTTCCCCGGCATTGCGGCGGATCACTTCACTTAGAATCGGTTCCAGTTTTTCGTCGATCTGCGGCACGCTGCATCTCCAGTCGGTGCTGGCTGTCCTTGGGTAAGGCTTTGGTGTTCTCATATTCCGGCGCGCCGCCGGAGAAAACGCCTTTCGTATCGCGACGGGCATCTGCGGCGTTTTTTCCACCTTCTTTTTCGTTTTTCGACAGGGCGTTACGGGCGGGGCGTGGGGGGCAATGCGCGCCGCGAGGTATCCGGACGCCAGGCCGACCGGCGTTCTCACCGGTCTTGAGTCTCTCTCGAATCCCGACCGGGAGGGAACTTACTGCCACGTGCGGCGTTTCCGATGAAGTGCACAGGACAGGGAGAACAGCATGACCCGCTCACATCGCGAAACGCCGCGCGCCGGTAAGTCCGGCATGGGATACGGACGCTTCTTTGCCATGATCGCAACCTCGACGGTGGTCATGTTCGGCCTGATGTATCTCAATACCTACGCGCTCGATCATGTGTTTTTCTCGCAAACCCGGATGTGGATGGCGCTCTACATGGGGGCGACGATGGCGATCATCATGCTCGCCTTCATGCTGGGGATGTATTCCAATGCCCGGATCAACGCGGCGATATTCGCAGGCGCCGCGATTGCCTTCGCGGCCGGAGTCTGGCTGGTGCGCAGCCAGGACACCGTGGGCGATATCGCCTGGATGAAGGCGATGATCCCGCACCATTCGATTGCGATCCTCACCAGCGAACGCGCCGAGCTTTCCGACCCGAGAGTGCAGGCGCTGGCGCAGGCGATTGCCGACGTGCAGCGCGACGAGATCGCCGAGATGAAGCGCTATATCAGCGATATCGAGGCGAACGGCGACGCGGCGCCCGGCACCGAACGGCAGAAAACCGGCGACTGACTGGCGCGCGCGGCGTCGCGTTTGTCCGGGCCGCCCGGACAGGGCGAAAAACGGCGCGATTTGTGACGTTCGGGGGAAGATGTGGCAGCCCGTAGGGGAATCGAACCCCTCTTTCCAGGTTGAAAACCTGGCGTCCTAACCGATAGACGAACGGGCCACGTTGGCAGTGCAGCGGTGTTTAGGAAAACGGGGCAGGGAGGGCAAGAGGATTCTGTTGGCCCCGGTGAAAAAAGTTCGCTCAGGCCGGGGCGGCATCTTCGAGGCGCAGTTGCGGGGTGATGCGGCCGTTCCAGTGGTTGAGTTCGAGCCGCCCGGCAAGGTGGAAGCGCGCGCCGCCGTGGCCGGCGAGCGCGGGGCCGAGGGCGGTGTCGAAGGCACCGAAGGCGATCGCTTCGAGCCGGGCGCCAAGGCCGTCGCTGATCGCGAGCTTGAGGTGGTTCTGGCCGATCTGCCGGGCATGGTCGATCTTCATGTCGGGAAAGACGAAACGGGGCGCGGGCGCGCCTGCGCCGAAGGGTCCGGCGGCCTCGATCTGCTCGATCAGGTCGGGCGTGGCCGCGCCCGGCATCAACAGCGCATCCACCGCAAGGTCGCGCGGACCGGTCGCGCCCGCGCCTTGCCGCGCCAGTAGCTCCGAGAGCCGCGCCATTGCCGGTTCGAGCTGGGCGCGGCTGAGCGACAGGCCGGCGGCCATCTTGTGCCCGCCACCCCGGCCGATCAGCCCCTCGGCGGCCAGTTTCTGCACCGCCGCGCCAAGGTCGACGCCCGAGACCGAGCGGCCCGAGCCCTTGCCCTCGGCCTCCGCGCCGGGGCCATCGAAACCGATCACCACGGCGGGCCGATTGGCCGCTTCTTTCAGCCGCGAGGCGACGATGCCGACGACGCCGGGGTGCCAGCCCTCCCTGGCAGCCCAGACCAGCGGTGCTTCCAGCCCGCGCTCCTCGGCCTGCGCCATCGCTCCGGTCAGCACTTCGGCCTCGATCTCGCGCCGTTCGGTGTTGAGTTCGTCGAGCCGGGTTGCCAGCGCCATCGCTTCTGCGGGATCGGTGGTTGCGAGCAGCCTTGCACCGAGATCGGCCTGCCCGATGCGCCCGCCCGCGTTGACCCGAGGCCCGAGCAGAAAGCCGAGGTGATAGGGCCGGGGGGCGGTGTTCATCCGCGCCACGTCGCCGAGCGCCACCAGGCCGGGGCGGGTGCGCCGGGCCATCACCTTCAGCCCCTGCACCACCAGCGCCCGGTTGGCGCCGATCAGCGGTGCCACATCGGCCACGGTGGCCAGCGCCACCAGATCGAGCATGGCAATGAGGTCCGGCCCGGTGCGGCCGGTCTCGCGCAATTGCCGCCCGGCCTCGACCAGCATCAGAAACACCACGCCCGCGGCGCAGAGATAGCCCGGCGCGTCTGCCTCGTCCTGCCGGTTGGGGTTCACCACGGCCAGCGCCGGCGGCAGGGTCTCGCCGCCAAGGTGATGGTCGAGCACCACCACGTCGGCGCCCCTGGCGACGGCGGCGGCAATCGGCTCGTGGCTGAGCGTGCCGGCATCGACGACCACGATCAGCGGATGGGTGTCGGCCAGCTTCTCCATCGCCGGCACGTTCGGGCCATAGCCCTCGTCGATCCGGTCGGGGATGTAGAGCGTGGGGGTCTGGCGAAAGAAGCGCAGCCAGTCGATCAGCAGCGCGGCGGAGGCGCCGCCATCGACGTCGTAGTCGGCAAAGATCGCGATCCGTTCGCCCCGGTCCACCGCCGAGAGCAGCCGGGCGGCGGCCTTTTCCATGTCTTTCAGACCGCGCGGGTCGGGCAGGGAATCGCGCAAGGTGGGGGCGAGGAAGGCTTGAGCCTCCTCGGGAGGCACACCCCGGCGGGCCAGCACCGCGGCGACGGCGGCGGGCAGGCCAGTGGCTTGCTCCAGCGCCTCGGCCTGGCGCGCAAGCTCGATACCGGGCCCGGTCCAGCGGCGGCCGGTGAGGGAAGCTTCGACATCGAGAAAGGCAGACATGCCCTTGGTCTACGGTTTGGCGGCGAGGAGGTCCAGCGTCGAGACAACGTGGGCAAACTCGCCGTTGAGATGGTCGAGTGCCGCCTGGTGGATGAACTTCGGGTCGGCCTTGCCGCCGTCGCGCCACGAGGTGTCGGCGTTGCGCGCCACGGCGGCGCAGGCGTCATGTGCAAGTTCGACCTCGAAGCCGAGATTGCTCGCCATCCGCGCGGTGGTGGAGACGCAATGCGGCGTGGTCAGTCCGCAGATCACCAGCCGGTCGAGCCCGGCGGCGCGCAGGTCGGCCTCCAGATCGGTGCCGATGAAGGCGGAGTTGACCTGCTTGTCATAGACCGGCTCGCCCGGCTCCGGCATCACCGCCGGGTGAAAATCGGTGCGGCCCCGTTCCGGGTTGAGCGGGCTTTGCGGCTCGACCGAGAGGTGGCGGACGTGAAACACCGGCGCCCGTGCTGCCCGCCAATGGGCGAGCAGGCGACCGGCGTTTTCTTCGGCGCCGGGGTTGTTACGCGCGCCCCAGAAGGGGTCGTCAAACGCGACCTGGATATCGACGAGGATGAGCGCGCGCGGGGCCATGGTCACAGGCCGACGCGGCTGGTCGGGTTGCGATACTTGATCCGGCGCAGCGAGCCCGATTTCGAGCGCATCAGCAGGGTCTCGGCCTCGATCCAGCCGGGCTCGTGCTTGAGACCGGCGAGGATCGAGCCGTCGGTCACCCCGGTGGCGGCAAAGATCACGTCCGCGGTCACCAGATCGTCGCGGGCATAGATCCGGTCGAGGTCGGTGATCCCGGCCTTGGCGGCGCGGCCGCGCTCGTCATCGTTGCGAAACAGCAGCTTGCCCCACATCTGCCCGCCCATGCATTTGAGCGCCGAGGCGGCCAGAACGCCCTCAGGCGCACCACCCGAGCCCATATACATGTCGATCCCGGTGCGCTGGGCCTCGGCGGTGTGCATCACCCCGGCCACGTCGCCATCGGTGATCAGCCGGATCGCCGCGCGGGTCGAGCGCAGTTCGGCGATCATCTCTTCATGGCGGGGGCGTTCCAGCACGCAGACGGTGATATCCTCGGGCTTGCAGCCGCGCGCCTTGGCCAGCGCCGCAACCCGCTGGGCCGGGCTCATCTCGAGGCTCACCACGTCTTTCGGATAGCCCGGCCCGATCGCCAGCTTCTCCATGTAGACGTCGGGCGCATGAAGCAGGGTGCCGCGCGGCGCCATGGCGATCACGGTGAGGGCGTTGGGCATATCCTTGGCGGTGAGGGTGGTGCCTTCGAGCGGGTCGAGGGCAATGTCGACCTCGGGGCCGTGGCCCGAGCCGACTTCCTCGCCGATATAGAGCATCGGCGCCTCGTCGCGCTCGCCTTCGCCGATCACCACCACGCCCTTGATGTCGAGCAGGTTGAGCTGGTCGCGCATCGCGTTCACCGCGGCCTGGTCGGCGGCCTTCTCATCGCCGCGCCCGACGAGCTTGTAGGAGGCCACCGCGGCGGCTTCGGAAACGCGGGCGAGCCCGAGCGAGAGCATGCGGTCGGCGAAAACGACGGGCGAAGCGGTCATGTAAAACGTCCTTTGAGTGATCAGCGGTCCCACTTCGATAGCAGTGCCGGGTGGTGCGGCCAAGAGATCTGCGTAACAGTTTGCGCTACCATGCCGCCCGACAAGCGTGTTAGCGACACAACAAGCGAGGTCTGGCCGGGTTTCGGCCGCTATTCGGCCTCGTGGCAGACGATGCAGAGCTTGTTGCCGTCGGGATCGCGCAGGTAAGCGCCGTAATAATCCCGGTGATAATGCGGGCGCAGCCCCGGCGCGCCCTCATCGCTGGCGCCAAGGTCGAGCGCGAGGGCATGGCCCGTGTCCACCTCGGCGCGGGTCATCACCCGAAACGCAACCATCGGGCCGTTTCCGGGGTTGGCCGGGGCCTCGCGGTTGAACGGGGTGGTGACGATGAACAGCGGACGGTTGGCGCCGGGCATGTGCCAGCCTGCCCAGGGGCCGGGCGGGTTGCGGGTGGCGAATTTCTCTTCCCAGCCAAGCGCCTCCATCAGCGGGCGATAGAAGGCCATCGCCCGGTCGATGTCACCGATCCCGACCGTGACATGCGAGAGCATCAGACTTCTTCGATGCGGATCGCCACCGCAGCGCCGGAGACGACCCTGGTCTTGCCCAGCCCTTCCAGCGCCGCATCAACCTGGATGCGCGAGCATTTGTGGGTGACGAAGATCACCGGTGCGGTGGGCGAATGGTGGCCGTGCTGGCGCATCCGGTCGATCGAGATGCCGGCCTCGCCCAGAACGGCGGCGACCTTGGCCATCGCGCCCGGCTTGTCGTCGATCTCCATGCGCAGGTAATAGGGCGCGGGCACCACCGCCGTGGCGGGCCTGGCGGCGACAAGTTGCGCCGCCGGGATGCCGAAGGTGGCGATCCGCAACCCGCGGGCAAGGTCGATCACGTCGCCCATCACCGCGCTGGCGGTGGGGCCTTCGCCGGCGCCGGGGCCGCGCAGCACCACCTGGCCGATGCTGTCGCCCTCGATCACCACCATGTTGGTGCCGCCGTCGAGCTGGCCGAGCGGCGAGGCGGCGGGCACGAGGCAGGGGCTCATGCGCTGCTCCAGCCCGCGCCCGGTCATCTGCGCGACGCCGAGGAGCTTGATCCGGTAGCCCATTTCGGCGGCTTCCTCGATGTCCTGCAACTCGATCTGCTCGATCCCCTCAAGCTCGACCGCGTCGAAATCGACCTGGGTGCCGAAGGCGATGGCGGACAGCAGCGACAGCTTGTGCCCGGCGTCGATCCCGCCGACGTCAAGCTGCGGATCGGCTTCGAGGTAGCCCAGCTTGTGGGCCTCGTCGAACAGCGCGTTATAGCCCTGCCGGGTGGCTTCCATCCGGGTGAGGATATAGTTGCAGGTGCCGTTCATCACCCCCATGACGCGGGTGATCTCGTTGCCCGCAAGCCCCTCGGTGAGCGCCTTGATCACCGGGATACCCCCGGCCACGGCCGCCTCGAAACGCAGCACGCTGCCCGCCTTTTCGGCCGCCAGTGCCAGATCCTGCCCGTGATGGGCAAGCAGCGCCTTGTTGGCGGTGACCACGTGCTTGCCGGCCTTGATCGCGGCCTCGACGGCGGCCTTGGCCGGGCCGTCTGAGCCGCCCATCAGCTCGACGAACACATCGACATCGTCGCGCCGGGCCATCACCACCGGATCGTCCTCCCAGTCGTAATGGGCGATGTCGACGCCGCGATCCTTGTCTCGCGACCGGGCGGAAACGGCGGCGATCTCGATCCGGCGACCCGAGCGCGCTTCCAGCATCGCGGCATGTTTGCGCACGATCCGCACCACGCCGACGCCCACGGTTCCGAGGCCCGCGATGCCGAGGCGAAGGGGTTTGTCAGACATGGGCGGCCTCCGTGGCATTCGATCACCCGCACCTGTTAGCGAAAGGCCGCAGGCCGTGCAATGCGGCGGGCGAAGTCTTTGAAAGACTTCGCGCCGGTTTCTTTCAAAGAAACCGGGTGCCGCGCCGCTGGACACCGGGCCACATCTCCCCATATTTGAACCATGTCGCTGCCAGCCGGTTTTCTTGACGAGCTTCGCACCCGCACCAGCCTTGCGCAGGTGGTCGGGCGCAAGGTGACGTGGGATGTGCGCAAGTCCAACCAGGGCAAGGGCGACATGTGGGCGCCGTGCCCGTTCCACCAGGAAAAGTCGCCGAGCTTTCACGTCGATGATCGCAAGGGCTATTATTACTGCTTCGGCTGCCATGCGAAGGGCGATGCGATCACCTTCGTGCAGGAAACCGAGAATGTCGGCTTCATGGAGGCGATCGAGATCCTGGCCCGCGAGGCCGGGATGCAGATGCCGGCGCAAGACCCCAAGGCACAGGAAAAGGCCGACCGGCGCACGCAACTGGCCGAGGTGCTGGAGCAAGCGGTGCAGTATTTCCAGCTGCAACTGAAAACGGCGCAGGGCGCGGCGGCGCGCGGCTATCTTGAGCGACGCGGGCTGTCGGCCGAGGCGCAGGCGCGCTGGAATATCGGCTTCGCGCCCGACACCCGCCAGGGATTGATCGGCTATTTCAAGGACAAGGGCATCGACGAGGCGCTGGTGGTCGCGTCCGGTCTTGCGATCAAGCCCGAAGACGGCGGCCCCGCCTATGACCGCTTTCGCGGCCGGATCATCTTCCCGATCCGCGATGCGCGCGGGCGGGCGATCAGCCTGGGCGGGCGGGCGCTCGACCCCAATGCCCGCGCCAAGTATCTCAACGGCCCCGAGACCGAACTGTTCGACAAGGGCCGCTCGCTGTTCAACCTGCAACAGGCGCGCGAGGCGGCGGGCAAGCAGCCGCTGGTCGTGGCCGAGGGCTACATGGACGTGATCGCGCTCAGCGAAGCCGGGTTTGGCGCCACCGTCGCGCCGCTTGGCACTGCGATCACCGAAGACCAGCTCCGGCTGATGTGGCGGCTTTCGCCCGAGCCGATCATCGCGCTCGACGGCGATACCGCGGGGTTGCGCGCCGCGATGCGGGTGATCGACCTTGCGCTGCCGCTGATCGAGGCCGGGCAGAGCCTGCGCTTCGCGATCATGCCCGAAGGGCTCGACCCGGACGACCTGATCAAGCAGCAGGGTGCCGGTGCGATGCAGAAGCTGCTCGATACCGCGATGCCGATGGTGGGCCTGCTCTGGCGGCGCGAGACCGAAGGCAAGGTGTTTGACAGCCCCGAGCGTAAGACCGCGCTCGACCGCAACCTGCGCGAGGTGATCCGGCGGATCGCCGACCCGTCGCTGCGCTCGCATTACGGCCAGGAGATCAACCGGCTGCGCCGCGACTTATACGATCCGCGTCCGGTCGCCGGGGCGAGAGGCGCGCGCCGGGGGCTGTGGAACAAGGGCCCGGCACCGGCGCTGGCCGAGACCAAGTCGACCCTGCTCGCGGCCGGGTCGGGCGAGGTGGAGGAGGCGCTGCGCGAGGCGGTCATCCTGGCCACCTGCATCATCCATCCCGAGCTGGTCGAGCGGTTCGAGAGCCAGATCGAGCGTATCGAGATGGTCACCGAGGATCATCGCCAGTTGCAATCGCTGCTGCTCGCCCATGCTCACGACCATGCGGCCGATCTGCGCGCCAGGATCGAGGCCGAGACCGGGCCGCATCTGCTTGAAAAGCTCTTCGCCCTCAACCACGTGAAGATTGCGCCCTCGTTGCGGCGGCGCGACGATCGTGAACTGGCGGCGCTCTGCCTCACCGAAGAGCTGGCCAAGCTCGAAGCCGGGCGCGGTGCGCGGCGCGAGATCGAGGAAGCGACGCAGGATATCGACGCCCTGGCCGACGAGGGGCTGACATGGCGGCTGGGAGAGGCGGCCAAGGCCCGCGAGTCGGCGCGGCGCGGCGGCGCGGGCGAAGACAAGGCGCAATACGACCGCGCCGATAACGGCGCATTGATCGCGCGGGAGGAAAAAGACCAGCTCGAAGCCCTGCTTCGGGATATCGAATACACCAAGGGCGGGCGAAAGCCGCACTGATCTCGCCTTTTGGCCTTCAAACGCGTAAGGAACGGCCCCATATGGGTTGGCGAATCAGTGATTCGCGGAGAAACTCCGCCGAATCACTCCGCCCGGGTCAAATCAGCGAGGGGAAGCCGCATGGCCGCCAAGGATACTGACGACACCAAGGACACCCGCGAAGACGATGAGCCGGTCTCGTCCGACATGGACCAGGCCGCGATCAAGAAGATGATCGCCGAGGCCCGTGAGAAGGGCTACATCACCTATGATCAGCTCAACCACGTCCTGCCGCCCGAGCAGGTATCGTCGGAGCAGATCGAGGACGTGATGTCGATGCTGTCGGAGATGGGCATCAACATCATCGAAGACGAGGAAGCCGAGGAGACCGAGGACGAGACCAAGGGCTCGACCGAGGTGATCGCCACCGGCTCTGCCTCGCGCGAGGTGACCCTTGCCGGCGCCGAGACCGAGAAGCTCGACCGCACCGATGATCCGGTGCGCATGTATCTGCGCGAAATGGGCTCGGTCGAATTGCTCAGCCGCGAAGGCGAGATTGCCATCGCCAAGCGCATCGAGGCTGGCCGCAACACGATGATCGCGGGGCTGTGCGAAAGCCCGCTGACCTTCCAGGCGATCACCATCTGGCGCGACGAACTTCTCAACGAAGAGATCCTGCTGCGCGACGTGATCGACCTCGACGCCACTTTCGGGCGGACGATGGAAGGCGAAGAGGGCGACGACGAGGTGGTCGGCGCAGTCGGCACCGGCGATGCCGCCGCCACCCCGAAGAAAGACGACCAGCCCGAGCTCGATGCCGACGGCAACCCGATTGCCAAGGACGACGAGGACGACGACGAGGACGAGCAGGCCAACATGTCGCTTGCCGCGATGGAAGCCGCGCTCAAGCCGCGCGTGCTGGAAACGCTGGAACTGATCGCGCGCGACTACACCAAGCTGGCCGATATGCAGGACCTGCGGATGAGTGCCACGCTCAACGAGGACGGGAGCTTCACCGACAAGGCCGAGAAGACCTACCAGAAGCTGCGCTCGGAAGTGGTCTTGCTGGTCAACGAGCTGCACCTGCACAACAACCGGATCGAGGCGCTGGTCGACCAGCTTTACGGCATCAACCGCCGGATCATGGCAATCGACTCGTCGATGGTGAAACTTGCCGACCAGGCCCGGATCAACCGCCGCGAATTCATCGAGGCCTATCGCGGCTACGAGCTCGACCCGACCTGGCTTGACCGGATGGGCGACAAGGCCGGCCGCGGCTGGGCGGCGCTGCTGGAACGGTCGTCAGACAAGATCCAGGAGCTGCGCACCGAAATGGCGCAGGTCGGCACCTATGTCGGCGTCGACATCCCCGAGTTCCGCCGCATCGTCCAGCAGGTGCAGAAGGGCGAGAAGGAAGCGCGGGCGGCCAAGAAGGAAATGGTCGAGGCCAACCTGCGGCTGGTGATTTCGATCGCCAAGAAATACACCAACCGTGGCCTGCAATTCCTTGATCTCATTCAGGAAGGCAATATCGGGCTGATGAAGGCGGTCGACAAGTTCGAATACCGCCGCGGCTACAAGTTCAGCACCTATGCGACGTGGTGGATCCGCCAGGCGATCACCCGCAGCATCGCCGACCAGGCCCGCACCATCCGGATCCCGGTGCACATGATCGAGACGATCAACAAGCTGGTGCGCACCGGGCGCCAGATGCTGCACGAGATCGGCCGCGAGCCGACGCCGGAAGAGCTGGCCGAAAAGCTGCAAATGCCGCTCGAAAAGGTCCGCAAGGTGATGAAAATCGCCAAGGAGCCGATTTCGCTGGAAACGCCGATCGGCGACGAGGAAGACAGCCAGCTCGGCGATTTCATCGAAGACAAGAACGCGGTGCTGCCGCTGGACTCGGCGATTCAGGAAAACCTGAAGGAAACCACGACGCGGGTTCTGGCAAGCCTCACCCCGCGCGAGGAGCGGGTGTTGCGGATGCGCTTCGGCATCGGCATGAACACCGACCACACGCTCGAAGAGGTGGGCCAGCAGTTCAGCGTCACGCGGGAACGGATCCGGCAGATCGAGGCCAAGGCGCTGCGCAAGCTCAAGCACCCGTCGCGGTCGCGCAAGCTGAGGAGCTTCCTCGATCAGTAACCAATGCTCGGCGGCATCGCCCTCTTTGGACTTGCGCTCACGGAAACCATGAAAGCGTCGGTCTGGGTGGTGCTGCCGTTTGCGCTCGCGGGGGCGGCGATCTGTCCGCTCACGGCGCGCGGCCCGTTCCCGGAGTGGCGCACCTTTGCTGCCTTCGTGATCGGCTGGGTATTCGGGCGCGGCGCCGTCCAGGTCCGCGCGCACGAACCGGTTGCGCAATGCTCCATTTTCCCACTTATCCACAGCCTCGCGGGCGTGTAATGTTGCCTTTGGCCGGGCCTGTGCCCGGCTACACCAAGAGGCGGTGTCTCACAGTCAGAGGATAAGCTAGATGGCTGAGGAAAAAGAAAAAAAACCGGTATCGCCCGAGCAGAAAGAGCAACGGCGCGCGGTGAAGGTGCTGGCGTTCAACGTCTGGCGCAAGCAGTGGCGGGCGGCGAACCCGAAAGCCAGCAAGGAAGAACGCAAGGCGGCGTGGGGCGCGGTGCGCGGTGACGAGATCCGCAAGGCGCGCCAGATGATGAACGCGCTCAAGAAAGGCGGGTTCAAGATCGTCGCGGAAAAAGCCTGAGCGGGCCCGGCCGTCCGGCCCAGTTCCGGACGGCCGTCAGCCGAGGTGCTCGGTGAAGAAGGCGATGGTTCGTGACCATGCCAGTTCCGCCGCTTCGGCGTCGTAGCGCGGGGTGGTGTCATTGTGGAAACCGTGGTTCACGCCGTCGTAGATATGAGCGGTGTAGGTCTTGCCATTGGCCTTGAGCGCGGCCTCGTAGTCGGGCCAGCCGGCATTCACCCGCTCGTCAAGCCCGGCATAGTGCAGCAAGAGCGGCGCTTCGATCTTCGGCACGTCTTCGGTTGATGCCTGGCGGCCGTAGAAGGGCACCGATGCGGCCAGTTCGGGGTAGGCAACCGCCAGCGCGTTGCACACGCCGCCGCCGTAGCAGAACCCGACACAGCCAACCTTGCCGGTGCCATCCTCGCGCGCCAGCAGATGCTCGGCCCCGGCGAAGAAATCGTTCATCAGCCTGGTGCCGTCGACGGTGGCCTGAAGCTCGCGGCCCTTGTCGTCGTTGCCGGGATAGCCGCCAACGCTGGTCAGCCCGTCGGGGGCCAACGCCATGAACCCGGCCTTGGCCACGCGCCGGGCCACGTCTTCGATGTAAGGGTTGAGCCCGCGGTTTTCATGCACCACCAGCACCGCCGGGAAGGGACCCTCGCCCACCGGTTTGACCAGGTAGCCGCGCACCTCGCCGTGGCCGTTTGGGCTGGGATAGGTGATGTATTCCGGCACGATGTCGGGATCGGTGAAGGTGACCTGTTCGGCCAGCGCGTATTCGGGGCTGAGCATGTCGAGCAAGGCGGCGGCGGTCAGCCCGCCAACGGTGTATTTGGCGGCGCGGTCGAGAAACTCGCGCTTCGACATCAGCCCGTGGGCATAGAAATCGTAGAGGTCGAGCAGGCCCTGATCGAAGTCTTTCGCAGTCATACGTGTCATGTTGCTCTTCCCTGGGCGCAGGCGGCAAAAATACCATGGATGCGGTGCTGCCAGTCTGACATTGTCGTGTTGGCACAGAGCGAGGCGAGGGGCGGGATGCACAAGAGCTTTGCCATCGACACCCAGGGCGCCGGGCTATACGAGTTCACCCGGCCGGTGGCGACATGGGTCGCCGCGCAAGCGCTGCATGAGGCCGCGCTCACGCTGTTCGTGCGGCATACTTCCTGCTCGCTCACGATCCAGGAAAACGCCGACCCGGAGGTGCGCAGCGATCTGACCGAGTTTTTCCACCGGCTGGTGCCGCCCAGCACCGACCCGGCGATGGCCTACCTGACCCATACCTATGAAGGGCCGGACGATATGCCGGCCCATATCAAGGCGGCCCTGCTCCCTGTTTCGATCACTATTCCAACATTGAGGGGCAAAATGACCCTCGGAACCTGGCAGGGAATATACCTTTTCGAACATCGCGCCGTGGCGCAGCAACGCGAGGTGGTGGCGCTGCTGCGCTGAGGGCGCGCCCTAGTCGTCGAGCACGAAGGTCACCATCAGGTTGACCTGGTATTCGCTGATCTTGCCGTTCTCCACCCGCACCTGCTGTTCTTTCACCCAGGCCGAGCGCACGTTGCGCAGGGTCTCGGAGGCGCGGGCAATCCCGGTGTCCACCGCATCTTCGAAGCTCTTGTTCGAGGTTGCGGATATTTCGGTTACACGTGCAATACTCATGTCATCCTCCCGTTCAGGCTGGCGTATATGCCGCGCCAGTGTCCCACGCCTTGCCCGGCGCAGCGATGGCAAGGTTGGGCATGGGCCATTTCCCGCCGGGCCGCATAAACGACTCAGCATCTTGTGGCGCCGATTAGAGGCTACCCAAGACCGGGCAGAGCCCCTATAGTGCCTGTGGATAAGTGGGCAAAGACCCACATTTCTGGGGTAAACAGGCAAGAAGAAGGGGACAGGCATGCGCTGCCCGTTTTGCGGAAACATTGATACTCAGGTGAAGGATTCCCGGCCCGCCGAGGACCACGTGGCAATCAGGCGGCGGCGGTTCTGCCCGGCCTGCGGTGGCCGCTTCACCACCTACGAACGCGTGCAGTTGCGCGATCTCGTGGTCATCAAGACCAGCGGCCGGCGCGAGGATTTCGACCGCGACAAGCTTGAACGCTCGATCCGGATCGCCCTGCAGAAGCGCCCGGTCGAGCCGGAGCGGATCGACCAGATGATCTCGGGCATCGTGCGCCGTCTCGAGAGCATGGGCGAAACCGACATTCCGTCGAAGACGATCGGTGAGATCGTGATGGAAAGCCTGGCCCGGATCGACACCGTGGCCTACGTGCGGTTTGCCAGCGTTTACAAGAACTTCCAGGCGGCGGACGATTTCGACAAGTTCGTGAGCGAACTGCGCCCGGACGTCGCCCCCGAAGACGGGTGAGCGACACCCGCTTCATGCGGCTGGCCCTGGCGCTCGGGCGCCGGGGGCTGGGGCAGGTTTGGCCAAACCCGGCCGTGGGCTGCGTGATCGTCAAGGACGGGCGCATCGTCGGGCGTGGCGCGACCCAGCCCGGCGGGCGGCCCCATGCCGAAGTGGTTGCGCTCGCGCAGGCCGGTGCGGCGGCGCGCGGGGCGACGGTCTATGTTACCCTCGAACCCTGCGCCCATCATGGCAAGACGCCGCCCTGCGCCGATGCATTGGTCGCCGCCGGGGTGGCCCGCGTGGTGGTGGCGCTGGGCGATCCAGACCCGCGCGTCAACGGGCAGGGGCTCGCCCGGCTCCGCGCCGCCGGGGTGGAGGTGCGCGATGGCGTGCTGGAGGACGCGGCGCGCGCCGACCAGCGCGGTTTTCTCTCCCGCGTCGGTCTTGGTCGCCCGATGGTGACCTTGAAGCTCGCCAGTTCCTTCGATGGCCGGATCGCCACCGCCACCGGCGAGAGCCAGTGGATCACCGGGCCGGAGGCGCGCCGCGTGGTTCACGCCCTCAGAATGCGCCATGATGCGGTGATGATCGGTGCCGGCACCGCGCGCGCCGACGATCCGGCGCTCACCGTGCGCGGGTTGGGTGCGGTCCGCCAGCCGCTGCGGGTGGTGCTGAGCGGTAACCTCGATCTGCCGCTCGACAGCCAGTTGGCGCGCACCGCGAACGAGGTGCCGGTCTGGCTCGTTCATGGCGACCACGCCGAGCCGGGGCTGGTCTCGGCCTGGGCCGGGCTGGGCGCCCGGCTGTTTTCGGTGCCGGTCATCCGTGGCCAGATCGACCCGGCGGCGGCGCTTGCGGCGCTGGGCGCGGCGGGGGTGACGCGGGTGTTCTGCGAAGGCGGCGGCGGGCTCGCGGCCTCGTTGCTGGCCGAGGGGCTGGTGGATGAGCTCGTCGGCTTCACCGCCGGGCTGGCGCTGGGCGCCGAGGGCTGGCCGTCGCTGGCGGCGATGGGGCTGAGCCTTCTGGCTGAAGCGCCGCGGTTCATGCTGGTCGAAACCCGGGCGGTTGGCGGCGACGTGATGCATCGCTGGCGGCGCGCCGATCCGGCGCCGATGACCGGCCGGACCGCCTAGCTCAGCCCCGCCTCGGCCATCAGCCGCTCCGCTTCCGCCGCGAGCAGCGCTTCGGCGCCCGCACCCTCGACCGGCACCTTGCCGACTTCGAGAAACAGTGGCGCGGCGAAGGGCGGCACCCGCTCGGTGACGACGTGATCCACCCGCGCCCTGGTGCGCGCCAGCATCTCCTCGATCCGGCCATAGCCGATCAGCCCGCGCATCGCCTCCTCGCGGGTGATGTCGAGCAGCAGGTGGCCGGGGTCGTAGCGGCGCAGGGTGTCATAGAGGATATCGGTCGAAAACGTCGCCTGCCGGGCGTTCGCGCGCTTGCCGGGAAAATTGCGCGGCGTCAGCCCGGCGATGGTTGCGGCGGCCTTGAAGCTGCGTTTCATCAGCGCGTTCTCGGCCAGCCAGCCATCGAGCCCGTCGCGCAGGCCCTCCGGGTCGAGCAGCTCGGCGGGGTCGCGCATCGGCGCGAGCGACCAGATCAGCGTGGCGTAGTCGGTGGCGACGAAGCCGAGCGGCCCGAGCCCGGCCGCCTCCATCCGCCGGGTGAGCAGCAGCCCGAGTGTCTGCTGCGCCCCGCGCCCGGCGAAACCGTAGACGCAGCTATGCGCCCGGCCCTCGTAGGGAAAGCTCTCGACCAGAATGCGCCCGGCGCGGGGCAGGTGCGAAACCTCGGCCTGCAACCGGATCCAGTCCTGCGCATGGCCGGGCAGGGCCGAAAGGTCGTCGCGGTGCAGCAGCGCAAGGATGCGGGCCGAAAGCTGGGTCGAGGTGGAAAACTTGGTGCCCATGAACACCGCCACTTTCGGCTTGCGGCCACGGTCGCGACTCACCTCGACATGCATTTCCTTGAGGCTTTCGAAGCGCACGATCTTGCCGCCGATCAGGAAGGTGTCGCCCGGCACCAGCGCGGCGGCAAACGCCTCTTCGACCTCGCCGAGGCAGGCGCGCTGGCCCCGCATCCGCACTTTGAGGGTGTCGCTGTCCTGGATGGTGCCAAGGTTCATCCGGATCAGCTGGGTGCTGCGCGGGTCGCGCAACTGCCATTGCCCGTCTGGGCGCTGTTTGAGCCGCTGCCAGCGGTCATAGGCGCGCAGGGCATAGCCGCCGGTGGCGACGAAATCGAGGCAGGCATCGAAGGCGGCGCGGCTGAGTGCGGCATAGGGTCCGGCGCGGATCACCTCGGCGTAGAGCGCCGCCGCCTCGAACGGGCCGGAGCAGGCGCGGATCAGGATATGCTGGCAGAGCACGTCGCGTGGGCCGGGGCCGCGCGGTTCGCCATCGAGGTCATGGGCATGGACCGCCTCGATCGCGGCCTGGCACTCGATCACCTCCCAGCGGTTGGCCGGCAGCAGCAGCGCCTTGGAGGGCGCATTGTAGCGGTGGTTGGCGCGCCCGATCCGCTGCACCAGCCGTTTGACGTTTTTCGGCGCGCCGACCTGGATCACCAGATCGACATCGCCCCAGTCGAGGCCAAGATCGAGGGTGCCGGTGCAGACGATCGCCTTGAGACTGCCCGCCACCATCGCCGCTTCCACCTTTTCGCGCGAGGCGCGGGCGAGCGAGCCGTGGTGGATGCCGATCGGCAGGCTCTCGTCATTCGCCAGCCACAGGTGGTGGAAAAAAATCTCGGCCTGGGCGCGGGTGTTGTGAAAGATCAGCGTGGTCTTGTGCTTTTTCACCTCCGCCAGCACCTCCGCGATGGCATAGCGCCCGCCGCCGCCCGACCATGGCGGCGGGGTCACGGTGGTAAGCATCCGGATATCGGGGTCGGGGCCGGGATCGGCGGTGAGCACGGCGGCGCCTTCGGGGTGAAAGTAGCGCGCCAGCGCGGGCGGGTCTTCGACCGTGGCCGACAGCCCGACCCGGCGCAGGCCGGGGGCGAGGGCGTCGAGCCGGGTGAGCAGCAGCATGAGCTGATCGCCGCGCTTGCTTTCGGCCAGCGCGTGCAATTCGTCGACCACCACCCGCTCGAGCCCGGCAAACATCCGCGGCGCATCTTCATAGGACAGGAGCAGCGCAAGGCTTTCGGGCGTGGTCAGCAAGATATGCGGCGGATCGGCGCGCTGGGCCTTCTTGCGGGTCTGGCTGGTGTCGCCGGAGCGGTCGTCGACGCGGATCTCCAGCCCGATCTCGTCGATCGGGCGCAGCAGGTTGCGCCGCATGTCGGCGGCGAGGGCCTTCAGCGGCGAAATGTAAAGCGTGTGCAGGCCCGCGCGAGGGGCCTTGTGCAGGTCGACCAGCGTCGGCAGGAAGCCCGCCAGTGTCTTGCCGCCGCCGGTGGGGGCGATGAGCAGCGTGGCCGGTGCCCCGGCGCGGGCCAGCATTTCGGCCTGATGCGGGTGCGGCTGCCAGCCCTTTTCGGCGAACCAGGCTTCGAAGGAGGCGGGCAGGGCTGTCATGGTGCGAAGATAGGCGCGGGCGTGGGCGAAGAAAAGCGCGGACGTTGCGACGGAAGCCGTCGCGCCGCGCGTAAGATGCGCATTGGAAAGCGAAAACGGAGCCAATGATGAAATCGCTGCGCGCCTGGGCGACGCCCCTCACCGTCGCCACCACTCTCGTCACGCTGGTGACCGGGGTGTTCCTGTTCTTTCACTTCGCGCCCGGCCTGACGCGCCCCAGCCATGAATGGATCGGGATGGTGATGGTGCTGGCCGTAGCGGCGCATATCATCCTGAATTTCCGCGCCTTCACCACCTATTTCAAACGCCCGGTCGGGCTTGCGCTGATGACCCTCGGCGCGGTGGCGATGGTCGCCACGGTCTTCGTCTCGATGCCCGCAGGCGAGGGCGGCCCGACGGGTATGCGCGCGGTGATGCGGTCGGTGCCATCGGCCCGGATCGAAACCCTTGCCGACCTGGCCGGGCAAGACACCGATGCGGTGCTCGCACGCCTCGGCGCCGCTGGCTATGACGCCACCGCCGAGACCACCTTGTCGGGGCTGTCGGGCGGGAACAGTGACACACAGAACGAGGTGATCGGGCTGGTCTTTGCCCGGTGATGCCAGAGCTTGCCTGAAGGCCGGTCCGCAGCCCCCGCGTGGACCGGGCCTTCGCCGCAAGGCCGCTGTCCGCGTTGCAGATGACACTCTGTCAACGCGGGCGGCGGGGTTCAGTGCTCGATCTTGTCTTCGCTCACGAACATGTTGGCCCAGGCGCGGTCGATGAGCGACGGGGTCATCTTGTAGGGGATGCCTTCGAAATCGCAGATCGCGATCATCTGGTCGATCAGGAACACCGGCTGGTAGTTGGCATAGATGTTGCCGATGGTCGGGTATTTCTTTTTCAGCAGGTGCACGAGCGAGGCTTCGTCAAGCGGCATCCCCTTCTTGCGCGCCACCAACGCGAAGATCTTGAGGAACCCCTCCTGGTCCGGCCCGTCGATCTTGATCTTGAAGAAGATCCGGCGCAGCGCCGCCTTGTCGAAGATCTCGTTGGGGTGGAAGTTGGTCGAGAAGATCACCAGCGTGTCGAACGGCACCTCGAACTTTTCGCCCGATTGCAACGCGAGGATGTCCTTGTTTTCCTCCAGCGGCACGATCCAGCGGTTGATCAGTGCCTGCGGCGGCTCGGACTGGCGGCCAAGGTCGTCGACGATGAAGACACCGCCAGCGCTCTTGAACTGGAGCGGCGCGGTGTAGGTGCGCGCGGTGGGGTTGTATTTGAGATCGAGCATGTCGAGCGTCAGCTCGCCGCCGGTGATCACCGTCGGCCGCTCGCACAGCACGTAGCGGCGATCGAACCGGTTCGAGGTGCGGCGCAGCGAGCCGGGGTCGTCGGTCTGTTCTTCGGCCGCGGCATGGACGATCGGGTCATACACGGTGATGACCTGGCCGTTATATTCGACGGCGCGCGGGATATAGATCTTGTCGCCCAAGGCGTCGCGAATGCCGTTGGAGATCGACGATTTGCCGTTGCCGGGTGGGCCATACATCAGGATCGAGCGGCCCGAACCGACGGCCGGGCCGAGATGGTCAAGCAGCTCGCTGGGCAGGATCAGGTGCCCCATCGCATTGGTCAATTGCTCGCGGGTGATCGAGATATTGCGCACCGACTGGCGCTTCACCTGCTCGCCATAGCGCGCCATCGGCACCGGCATTGCGCCGTAATACTCCGACTGCGACAGCGCATCGAGCGCCCGCGCCTTGCCGCCGTCCGACAGCCGGTAGCCCATTTCTCCGCCGGAATTGGCGTGCAACGTGCCCATCGCCTCGACCAGCCCCTGGCTGCGGGCATTGTCCATCAGCTCTTGCACCACCCGGTTGGGCAGGGCCAGCACCCGCTCCAGATCGGTCACGGTTTCAAGGTTCATGCGGAACATCGTTTTCAACAGGATGTCGCGCATCATCACCGGCGTGAGACCGGTATCTGCCATGTTTGTGCAGGGCGGCGGGGCCTGCACGGTGGACGTGGACTGCATGTTCATGGGTCTGCTCGATGCCTGTCTGTTAGGTCGCGGTGCTCAGTGCTGCCTGTTGGCGCCACTATGCGGCGCCTGATTTTTTCCGTAATCCTACCTGTCTGTTGCCATTCGGGCAACAAGAACGACCGATAGCCTTGCCCGGTATCATGCCGGGGGCAGTTTGCCGAAGGCTTAACGCGCGAGGGGTAAGGGGCGAATGAGCAGGATCGAACGCGTCAGGCTGGGGCTGTTTCTGGGCGTGCTCGCCGCCGTGCTGGTGGCATTGAGCTTTGCCAGGGGCGGGCTTTATACCGGCCGCCATGAGGGTGATGCGCTGCACCTGATGCAGATCGTTCTGCGCGAGGCGCAAGGCCAGTGGCCGCATCTCGATTTTCTCACCCCGATCGGGATTTTCGCCACCGCGCCGATCGCGCTGTTCGTCAAGCTCGGGCTGGGTATCGGCCATGCCTTTCTTGCGGCGCAGGCGCTGGTGGCGCTGCTGGCGCTGCCGGCGATCTGGCACGTGGCGTCGAGCCGCCTCAGCGGCGGCTGGGCCTATCTGTTCGGCGCCTTCGTCCTCGTGCTGATCCTGGCGCTGGTTCATGGTGAGACCGTGCGCGGCGTGTCGGTGTCGATGCATTACAACCGCTGGGCCTGGGCGATTGCCTGGCTGGCGATCCTGCCCGCCGTGCTGGCGCCGCCGGGCGCGGACCGTCCGGGCCGCGCCGATGGCGTGGTGATCGGGCTGGCGCTGGCTGTTCTGGCGCTGATCAAGGTGACCTATTTCGTCAGCTTTCTGCCCGCGATCCTGGTGGCGCTCCTCGCCCGCCGGGCCTGGTCGGCTCTCGGCGCCGGGGTGATCGCCGGGCTTGCGGTGGCGGCGGCGGTCACGGTCTGGGCCGGTGGCCCTGGCTTCTGGTTCGCCTATCTCGGCGATCTGGTGAGCGTGGCCAACACCCAGCTCCGGCCGCAACCGGGCTTGCCGCTGGGCGAGGTGATCGGATCGCCCGCCTATCTCGGCGGCGGCGTGGTGCTGATCGCTTCGATCGTGCTGTTGCGGCAGGCCGGGCGCGGGATCGAGGGGCTGGCGCTCATGCTGCTCGCGCCGGGTTTCATCTACGTCCAGTATCAGAACTGGGGCAACGATCCGCAATGGCTCGGGTTGCTCGCCATCCTGCTCGTCGCGCTGCGGCCCACAACGCCGGTCAAGACCAGCTTTGGCGACGGACGGCAGGCGATGCTCATCGCCGCGGTCGCCGCCTTTGCCTTCGCCGCGCCGAGCGCGATCAACCTCGCCTGGAGCCCCCTGCGCCATCTCGGTGCAAACCCGGCGGCGCATGTGCCGCTGGTCGCCGGCTCGGGATTGCATGAAGACCTTCAGACCGCCGCTCTGCGCGCGCGCCGGGTGAACGCCATCCAGCCGCTCGACGGGCCGGGGGGCTGGCTCGAGGGCGAGATTTCCGAGACCGCGCGCGGCCCGGTGACCGAGTGGAACGGCGAGCAATGGCCCGATTGCGAGCTGGCGCTGGGCTATCCGGCATGGTTCGAAACCATGGCCGCCGATCTGCGCGCTTCCGGGCTCACCGACGGCAAGGCGGTGTTCTTTGCCGACGTGGTGCAGGCGCCGTGGCTCTACGGCGTCGGCCTGCCGCTGCCCGGCGCCGCACCGTGGTTCTATGGCGGGTTGGCCGGGATCGACAACGCCGACCTGGTGCTGGTGCCGCGCTGCGCGGTGCGCACCAAGGTGCGCGGACTGGTGCTCGATGCGCTGGCCGAACGCGGTCTGCCGCTCACCGAGCTGCGGCGCACCGAGATGTATGTGCTCTACGCCAGGTAGGCCTCAGCGCATCAGGTTGGGGCGGAACCGCATCGGCCGGCGCGCTTGCGTCGGCAGATGCCGGTTCAGCCGCCGTCCGATCAGCCCGTAAACGGCGATCACCGTCAGCGTCAGCAGGATGAAATACATCGCGAGGATCGGGTAGGGCACGAACGGGTTGAAGGTCTTGTCGGCAAAGTAGTTGGCGTAATAGAGCGCATCGCCGCGCTGTTGCCATGCCGGGAAGCCGGAGAAGAACACCAGCGTCGTGGCGTGGAACAGAAAGATCGCCTCGTTGGTATAGCCGGGCCAGGCAAGGCGCAGCATGGTTGGAAAGGTGATCCGCCGGAACCGGTGCCAGCCGGTCAGACCATAGGCGTCGGCGGCCTCGAGATCGCCCTTGGGGATCGAGCTGAGCGCGCCGTGGAAAATCTCGGCGGTGTAGGCGGAGGTGTTGAGAAACAGCACGATGGCGGCGCCGAGCCAGGCCGAGGTGAACGGATCGAAAGCCGGGCTCACCCCCTTGAGCGACAGGAAGGCGAAATAGGCGAAGAAGAACTGGATGAACAGCGGCGAGCCGCGGAAGATGAAGATGAACCAGCTCGCCGGTTTGCGGATGATCCAGTGCCGCGAGCCCTTGCCGACCCCCACCAGCGTGGCGAGGAAGAACCCCGCCAGCAAGGCCAGCACGCCGAAATAGATGTTCCACAACATCCCCGAACCGATCAGGGTGAATTGCTGGCACAGGGTGAAATCGGTCTTCGGCAGCAGCCGCTCGCCGATCCCGAGCGAGCGCAGGCCATAATCGGCGATGGTCTGGATGCAGGAGCTCATATCGCCGCCTTTCGCATCGCTTCACCGGCGGCGGTGGCCTGCCCGTGGCTGAGGCGGCGCATCACTTTTGCCAGCACCTTCTCTGAAACCCAGGTCAGCAGCAGGTAGAACACCAGCAGCGCGCCGAAATACCACAGCCGCCAGTCGCCATGCGGGTAGGCGGTAAACTTGGCCGATTTGGTGCCGCCAAGCTCACGCGCCCAATAGACGATGTCTTCCACTCCGAGCAGGAACAGCAGCGGCGTGGCCTTGATCAGGATCATCCACAGATTGCCGAGACCGGGCAGGGCATACATCCACATCTGCGGCACGAGGATGCGCCAGAACGCCTGCCGGTGGGTCATGCCGTAGGCCTCGGCGGTTTCCATCTGGGCACGCGGCACTGCCTTCATTGCGCCGTAGAGCACGTTGGCGGCAAAGGCGCCGAACACGATGGCAAAGGTCAGCACGGCGAGGAAAAAGCCGTAGGTTTCATGCATCCATTGCGGGCTGGACGAGAGCGGCAGCTTGGCCGCGTCGCAGACCACGAAATCGTTGCCCTGCCGGATCGCGTCGGTCCAGTCGGGGCACTTGACCTTGTGGCGCATGAATTCGAAGGCCTGGTCCAGCGCGATGACGAAGAACAGGAAAAACGCGATGTCGGGCACGCCGCGCACGATCGAGGTATAGGTCTTGCCCAGCAGGCTCAGGGGCAGAAACCGCGAGCGCGCAGCAGCCGCTCCGCCGAAGCCGAACATCAGTGCGGTCGGCGCGGTGATCGCGAGCAGAAGCATGACGGTGCCGAAGGAGCCATAGAAGGCCATGTGCTTGCCGGTGGTCAGGTAGCAGGCAAGCCAGCTCAAACCGTCGAGCGTGGAGGGATCGGCGCAGGTGGCGAACATCGCGGGGCCTTCGGGGCGGGGGCGCGTGCGGGCGCGCGGCGTATGAGCGTGCGGGGCGCGTCTGGGGGCGGGAAAGGGAATGGCCCCCCGCCGGAGCGGAGGGCCGGGGCAGGGCTCAGAACAAGCTGGCCACTTCCCACTTTTCGATCAATGCGTTGAGCGAGCCATCGTCTTTCATCGACTGGATCGCCGCGTCGAACTTGGCGCGCAGCTCGCCGTCGCTCTCGCGCAGGCCCATGCCCACGCCGCCACCGATCTGCTCTTTGCGCTCGAGCATCACCAGGTCGGCTTCTTCGTCGGCAATCGGCTGGAGGAAGGAACAATCGGCCAGAACCGCGTCGGCTTCGCCCGAGCGCACGGCAGAGATGGTTTCTTCCGGCGTGGCGAACTCGACCAGCGTGGCGCCGGCCTCGGCCACGAAGGCGGCCTGGATCGTCGCGGTCTGGGCGGCGACAACGCCGCCGTCAACATCGACGTCATCCGAGAGCGCAACATAGCACGACGGATCTGGCGGCGTATATTCTTGCGTGAAATCAATCACTTCATCGCGCTCATCGGTGATCGACATGCCGGCGATGATGGTGTCGTAGTTACCCGATACGAGGTTGGGGATAATCGAATCCCACTCGTTGGTCACCCATTCGCAGGTCAGCTCGGCGCGGGCGCAGAGCTCGTCGCCCAGCTCGCGCTCGAAACCGGCAACGTCACCGTTGTCGTCGATGAAGTTCCACGGAGGGTAGGCGCCTTCGGTGCCCATCCGGACAACTTCCTGGGCCATCGCGGCGGAGGCGGTCAACGCCAGGGCCGCGGTGGTTAGGATCAGCTTGTTCATCTGTTAGTCTCCCTTGTCAGATATTAGCCGTGAGCGGTTGCAGACAGAAACTGCTGAAGCCGCTCGGTTTGCGGATTGCCAAAGACCCGTTCGGGCGGGCCTTCTTCTTCGACCTTCCCCAGATGCAGGAAGACCACGTGATCCGCAACATCCGCCGCAAGGCGCATGTCATGGGTCACGATAACCATGGTGCGGCCCTCGCCGGCAAGATCCTTGATCACCTTGACCACCTCCTGCTCCAGCTCGGGATCGAGCGCCGAGGTGGGTTCGTCGAAGAGCAGCGCGCGTGGCTCCATGCAGAGCGCGCGGGCGATCGCGGCGCGCTGCTGCTGGCCGCCGGATAGCTGGGCGGGCCAGGCATCGGCCTTGTCGCCGATCCCGACCTTGTCGAGATAGTGGCGCGCCTGCGCCTCGACCTCGGCGCGGTCGCGCTTGAGCACCGTCACCGGCGCCTCCATCACGTTTTCCAGGATGGTCATGTGGGCCCAGAGATTAAACTGCTGGAACACCATCGACAGGTTGGTGCGGATGCGGGTCACCTGCGCCCGGTCGGCGGGGTGCCGCCCGGCGCCGGTGCCGCGCCACTGGATCGGTTCGCCCTCGAAAAACACATCGCCCTGCTGGCTGTCTTCCAGCAGGTTGGCGCAGCGCAGCAGCGTGGACTTGCCTGATCCGGACGAGCCGATCAGCGCAACGACGTGGCCGCGCGGCGCCACGAGGTCAACGCCTTTCAGAACCTCCAGCTCGCCAAAGGCTTTGTGGAGGTCGCGGATTTCGATAACGGGCGGGTTTGTGTCTAGCAATGTCTCGGCAGCCGGTGGTTACGGGGACCGAGTAGGGCGTAAAACGCCCCGTGATGCAACGTTTTTTGCCAATTGGTGCCAGAGAGCGTCGGGTCAGCTTTCAAAGCGGTCAAAACCGGGGCGCCCTGCTCAGGATTTCGCTGCTTTCTGCCGGGCGATGTTGGAATCACGGTCGTTCACGCCCAGAAGGTTGGCCACCATCCGCATCAGCGCGTCTTCCTCGTCGGCGCGGGTGCCGTCGGCCAGCACCACGGTCCAGGCGCTTTCGACCACCCGGCGGCGGTCTTCGTAGGGCACCGCCTGCTTGATCGACTGGGTGAAGCGCACCGTGTCGGGGGCCTCGGCCTCCACTGCCTCGGCCTGGCGGCGCAGCTCGGTGGCCTCGGCCTGGCCGAGATGATAGCGCGCCGCGATGATCATTTCGATCTGGTCGATCTCGGTGCGGGCATAATCGTGATCCGACCGCGCCAGCCGGACGAGCAGGGCGGTCAGGGCGAGGCGGGCGTCTTCGTCGGCGAGCGGTTGCGGCTCCTGCGCGAAGAGGGATTTGATAAGACGGTCGAACATGAGGGAGATATAGGCCGGTTGTGACCTGCTGCCAATCACGGCTGCGTGTCAGGTTTCGGTGAAAGCCGCGCCCCGTGGCGGCGGGCGGCGGCATCGGCATCGTCGGGCGTGAGCCCGAGGGCGGTGGCCATGGCGGCGAGAAAGGCCTGCTCCTGCGGGCGCAAGGCGCGGTCGGCAAGGCCGACATCCCAGAGCGCATCGAACAGCGCGGCGCGGTCTTCGTAAGGCGTATGGGCCTGCACCATGGCGATCACCTCGCCGGTATCGGGCGCCGCCGCCTCGATCCGTTCGGCATCGGCGCGCAGCTTGGCCGCCTCGACCGGGTTCAGCCCGTGGGCGCGGGCCAGGATCGCGTCGATCGCGGCGATCTCCTCGACGGCGTAATGTTCATCGGCCTTCGCCATCCGCACCAGCAGGGCCGCGACGGCGAGGCGGATATCGAGCCGGGGCAGCGGGGCTTCCGGCGTGTGGCCCTTGAGCCGGGCGATCAGCGCGTTGAACATCGCGAGCCTCCTAGACCAGCCGTTCGACCTCCTTGGCCGCGCGGATGAAATCGGCAAACAGCGGCGCCGGGGCGAAAGGTTTCGACTTCAGTTCCGGGTGATATTGCACGCCGATGAACCACGGATGGTCTTTCCACTCGACGATCTCGGGCATGCGGCCATAGGGCGACATGCCCGAGGACGCCACGGAGCCCTCTTCGAGTTCCTTGCGATACTTGATGTCGACCTCGTAGCGGTGGCGGTGGCGTTCTTCGATAGTGGTATCGCCGTAGATCTCGGCCACTTTCGAGCCTTTCGTCAACTGCGCGGTATAGGCGCCGAGCCGCATCGTCCCACCCTTGTCGTCCGACACGTCGCGGGTGACCCGGTAATTGCCCTGCACCCATTCCTTGAGGTGATAAACCACTGGCGTAAAACGCTTTTTCCCAGCTTCGTGGTCGAATTCCTCGGAGCCCGCATTCCCGATCCCGATCACGTTGCGGGCCGCTTCGATCACCGCCATCTGCATCCCGAGGCAAATCCCGAGATAGGGGATCTTGCGGGTGCGGGCGAACTCGGCGGCGCGGATCTTGCCCTCCGTGCCACGCTCGCCGAAGCCGCCGGGCACGAGGATCGCGTGATAGCCTTCGAGGTAGGGGGCCGGGTCTTCCTGTTCGAAGATCTCGGCGTCGATCCATTCGGCGGTCACCTTGGTGCGGTTGGCCATGCCGCCATGGGTGAGGGCCTCCTTGATCGACTTGTAGGCGTCTTCCAGCGCCACGTATTTGCCGACGATGGCCACCTTCACCTCGCCTTCGGCGTTGTTGATGCGGTCTTCCACGTCCTGCCAGCGCGCAAGGTTGGGCTGCGGGGCGGGGCTGATCTGGAAGGCGTCGAGCACCGCCTGGTCGAGCCCGACACCGTGATAGGCCATCGGCGCCTCGTAGATCGACTTGAGATCATAGGCCGGGATGACGGCCTCTTTGCGCACGTTGCAGAACAGCGCGATCTTTTCGCGCTCCTTGTCGGGAATCGGGTGCTCGGCGCGGGTGACCAGCACGTCGGGCGCGATACCGATCGAGCGCAGCTCCTTGACCGAGTGCTGGGTCGGCTTGGTCTTCAGCTCGCCCGAGGCGGCGAGGTAAGGGATGAGCGTCAGATGCATGAAGATGCACTGGCCGCGCGGGCGGTCCTGCGAAAACTGGCGGATCGCCTCGAAGAACGGCAGCGCCTCGATATCGCCCACCGTGCCGCCGATTTCGCAGAGCATGAAATCGACCTCGTCATCGCCGATCGCGATCCAGTCCTTGATCTCGTTGGTGACGTGGGGAATCACCTGGATGGTCTTGCCGAGGTAGTCGCCGCGGCGCTCCTTTTCGAGCACGTTGGTATAAATCCGGCCCGACGACACGCTGTCGGTGGCCCGCGCGGCGACGCCGGTGAAGCGCTCGTAATGGCCAAGGTCGAGATCGGTCTCGGCGCCATCGTCGGTGACGAAGACCTCGCCATGTTCGAAGGGCGACATCGTGCCGGGATCGACGTTGAGATAGGGGTCGAGCTTGCGCAGCCGCACCGAGAACCCGCGCGCCTGCAACAACGCGCCAAGCGCCGCCGAGGTCAGTCCCTTGCCAAGCGAGGAAACGACGCCGCCGGTGATGAAGATATATCGTGCCATGTGCTGGGCTGCTCCCGTGATCTGCCTCGAATTCAAAGCGTGAACGCGGGCTGAACAGCCCTGCGAATACGCTTCATCACGGGATTTGAGAGATAGACGATTCTCGGCCCCCGCGCAACCGAAACGCCAGATGATGGGGCGAATTGCCTCGCCCTCTCAAGGTATTGTGGGTGTCGATAGGGGGCGCATTCCTGCCCCCGGAGCGGGCTCCGGGGCGCGGGATGCTCAAGGGCGCGCTCAGTCGGCGCGCGGCGGGGCCAGCGGCGCGTCGCCCGTCGTGTCGGACGGAGCGGCGTCTTCGCTGGGGGGCATCAGGTCGGTCACGTCCGGCAGGGCCGGCGCGGCCGGGGCGGTATCGGCCGCCGGGGCGGTGCCGTCGCCAAGCCGGTCGATCACCGAACTGTCGGCGGAATTGCGCGCCGAGACGATCGTCATCGCCAGCGAAGTGGCGAGAAAGGCGATGCCGAGGGCCCAGGTGACCTTGCCGAGCGCGGTGGCGGCGCCACGCGCCGACATCACGCCGCCGCCGCCGCCAATGCCAAGCCCACCGCCCTCCGAGCGTTGCATGAGCACGATGGCGATCAGCGCCAGCGCGAGGATCAGCAGGATGACGAGAAGGACGTTTTCCATGGGGGCCCCGGGTTTCTGTCTCGATGGGGCTATCTAGGGGCAACCTCTGCGCGCCGCAACCCAAAAGGCGGATTATGCCGCGTCGTTTCCCGGCGGGGCCCGCCGGGTGCCGCGGTCGCGCCAGCGCTGCACCGTTGCCGCCGCCATCAGGAGCGTGGCGACGGTCAAGGGAAACACGAACAATACGTAGCCTGCGATCCCGAGCAACCGGGCGCCGGCGGCGATCATGTCATTGAGGTAAGCGGCCAGCATCGCCGTTGCGATGGTGGCGACGATGGTGGCGATGGTGGGCCGCCAGGGGGTGCGGTTTTTCACTATGGGCGCTCCGGGCACTCTTTAACATTTCTACCAATTCCAGTCGCGCAGGGCGCAATCTGTCGGAGCGCCCGGCTTTTGTCGAGAGCCTGTTTCGAGATTTCGGTTTCGCAGCCATCGCGGCTTCGCTATACCGGCCCCGGTTTCGTCACCGGAGGACAGAATGGCCAACGTAGTCGTCGTGGGCGCCCAGTGGGGCGACGAGGGTAAGGGCAAGCTGGTTGACTGGCTTTCGGAGCGGGCCGACGTGGTGTGCCGCTTTCAGGGCGGGCACAATGCCGGGCACACGCTGGTGATCGACGGCGAAGTGTTCAAGCTCAACGCGCTGCCTTCGGGCGTGGTGCGCGGCGGCAAGCTCTCGGTGATCGGCAACGGCGTGGTGCTTGATCCGTGGAACCTGATGGCCGAGATCGAGGCGATCGCGAAAAAGGGCGTGACGATCACCCCGGAAACCCTGATGATTGCCGAAAACACGCCGCTGATCCTGCCGTTTCACGGCGAGCTTGACCGCGCCCGCGAAGCCCAGAACGCGGTGGCCAAGATCGGCACCACCGGGCGCGGCATCGGCCCGGCCTACGAAGACAAGGTGGGCCGCCGGGTGATCCGGGTGGCAGATCTGGCCGATCCGGCCACGCTGGAACTTCGGGTGGATCGTGCGCTGGTGCATCACAACGCGCTGCGCGCCGGGCTCGGGCTCGAGCCGATCGACAAGGCGGCGCTGATCGCCTCGCTCAACGAGATCGCGCCGCAGATCCTCAGGTTTGCCGCGCCGGTCTGGAAGGTGCTCAACGAAAAGCGCAAGGCCGGCAAGCGCATCCTGTTCGAAGGCGCCCAGGGTGCGCTGCTCGATATCGATTTCGGCACCTACCCGTTCGTCACCTCGTCCAACGTGTTGTCGGGCCAGGCCGCCGCCGGCACCGGCATCGGCCCGGGGGCGATCGACTTCGTGCTGGGCATCGTCAAGGCCTATACCACGCGGGTGGGCGAGGGGCCGTTTCCCACCGAGCTGTTTGACGGCGACGGCGACCGCCTCGGCGAACGCGGCCACGAGTTTGGCACCACCACCGGGCGCAAGCGGCGCTGCGGCTGGTTCGATGCCGTGCTTGTGCGTCAGACCTGCATCATCAACGGCATGAACGGTATCGCGCTGACCAAGCTCGACGTGCTCGACGGCTTCGAGACGCTCCGGATCTGCACCGGCTACGAGCTTGACGGCGTGGTGCTGGATTACCTGCCGACGGCGGCCGACCAGCAGGCGCGGGTTACGCCGGTGTATGAGGAACTGCCAGGCTGGAGCGAGTCGACCGAAGGCGCGCGAAGCTGGGCCGAGCTGCCGGCCGAGGCGATCAAGTATGTGCGCCGGGTGGAAGAGCTGATCGGCTGCCCGGTGGCGCTGTTGTCGACCAGCCCCGAGCGCGAAGACACGATCCTCGTCACCGACCCGTTCGCGGATTGATGCGATGAAGTTCAAGACCCGCAAACGCCTTGCGATCGCCGTTCTGGTGCTCGGCCTGCCGGCCTATATCATCGTTGCAGTCATGCTGGTAGGGATGTTCGAACGGCCAGGGTTTCTGGTGGAACTGGCGATCTATGTCGGTCTCGGGGTGATCTGGGCGCTGCCGCTCAAGCGGTTGTTCCTGGGCATTGCCCGGCCAGATCCGGACGCCGAAAACGAAACGGAGTGACCGCGGGGGCCACTCCGTTTCGGTTCAGGGGGCCTGGCGTCAGGCGTCGGCGTCGTAGAACCGGCTTTTCTTGCTCAGCACGAAGATCCCGCGCTTGACCTTGCTGATCCGGCCGTCGCGCAGCAGTTTGCCGAAGGCGCGCAGGCCATCCTCGCGCGACATCTCGGTCATGGTGTTGCGCACCAGCGTCATCAGTTGCGGGCGGGTCACGTTGGCGCGGCCGACTTCCTGGGTGACGTAAGCCACGCCGGCCTCGACGATATCTTCATACCCGTCGACCTGTTCTTGTTCGAGAAATGCGCGAAAGCCGACAACCATCGGTGCGCCGGTCTCGTCGCCATCCTGCTCGTCGCCGCCAAGCGCCAGCACCGCAGTGTCGTCCTGCTCATCTTCGTTGATGGCGTGGGCGATGGCGAGGTTGCCCTTGGTCACGCGGCGCGGGCGCACCGGGGTGGCGGGCTGGCGCGGCGCGGCGTCGTCGGCCGGTTCGTCGATCCGCTGTTCCGATACCAGCACCAGCGGCGCGAGGCGGCGCTGGGTGCGTTTGCCGTCGGCATCGCCGCCACCGGGGCGGCGCGGGCGCACGACATGGGCCAGATCGGCGCGGTAAGCATCCTGCGGATCGTCTTCCGCATCGGGCGCCCCCGCCACATCCTGATCGGCGCGGGTGGCCTGAACCGCCTGCTTGAGATGCTGGATCGCGGAGCGACGGCGCGACGCCTCGCCGCTTTCGAGCTGGGTGTTGGTCTTGGCGAGAATCCGGTCGACGGCGGTATCGGTGTCGGAAATGTCATGATCGTCGAAGGCGGTGCGCAGCGGCGCGCGGCGCGGGGCCTCGATCCGGTCGGCGGGCATGTCTTCGGGCTCGATCGCCAGCGGATCGCGGGCGGTCGCGGCCTCGTCTTCGTCGTCCTCGTCGTAGCCGTAGGCGGCGCGGGCGTCGTCGCCGGTGGCGTCGCGCGATTCGCGCTCGACTTCGGCCAGCTCGGCGGCAAGCGCCGCTTCGTCTTCTTCCGACAGCGTGCTTTCACCGGGAACGTCGAAGCCGTCTTCATCGTCGTCTTCGTCGTCGCTGGTTGATTCGACCACCGGCTCGGCGGCTTTCACCGGCGCCGGGCGGCGCACCTTGATGACACGCGCCATCGGGCGGGCCGGGGCGGCGGGTGCCTCGGCGGGCGCCTCGGCCTCGATTGTCTCGGCCTCTTCGTCGGTCTCGGCGAAAAGCCCGTCATCGTCCGCGTCGTCAAGATCATCGGCGGCGTCGGCGGCGGTCTCGCCGTCATCGTCTTCGCCGTCATCGTCCCAAAGCCCGATCGCCTGGTCGACAGCGGCTTCCGGCGCGTCTTCCTCGTCGTCGGCCGCGAGGATATCGGCGGTCGTATCTTCCATCACCGCCGGGTGGATGAGCGACCCGAGAACGGCGCTGATCGCAGCGCTGTCGTCGCCGGTCGCCTCTTCGGCGGTCTCGTCCTCGTCGCCGCCGGTCATGGCGTCTTCGAGCACGTCGTCATACTCATCGGAAAGATCGGCGAAGTATTCGTCGGCGTGTTCGTCCTCGATGAAATCGACCACGGTTCCGGTGCGCGCCGCGCCATCGACAACGGCACGGATGCGCTTGAGCTTGTCGGTGACGGAGCCTGCGACGGGCTCATCCGCCGGGGCCTCTTCGGTTGCCGCGTCCTCGGCGGCAGCTTCCTGCGCCCGCTGGGCGGCCTCTGCTTCTGCGGCCTCACGCCGGGCTTGCTCTGCGGCTTCCGCAGCGATGCGGGCGGCTTCAGCTTCGGCTTCGGCCGCCTTGCGCGCGGCTTCGGCCTCGGCAATGTCTGCGGCTTCGCGGGCGGCCTGCGCTTCGGCTTCGGCGGCGTCGCGGGCGGCTCTGGCTTGTGCGTCGCGTGCCGCGGTATCGGCCAGCAGGACGGCGGGTTTGACCTCATCTTCGGCCTGGCGTAGCACCACGCCATGTTCGCTCACACGGGCCTCAACCCGCTTCTGGACTTCGCGCTCGGCGATCCGGTGAAGCATCTCGGCGTCCGGGGTCGGCGGCTCCGCCCCGAAGTAGCGGTCATCCGCGGCAAGATCGCGAAAGTATTCGGCGATCGACGTCATCGTTGAAAACGGATCGTCGAATCCTTCCAGCGTGCAGCTGAAAGTCCCGTAGGAAACAGTGAGAATCCTGCTCGTGTTCACCATCTACTCGTCGCTTTCTCCCCCGATCCAGCAACAATCGGTTTACCATGGACCCCATCCTGAAATTGCACAAAACCGGGAAATTTGCGGTATTTTTTCGAGGCGGGAATAAGGATAGTTTCCAGATTGGATACAGTTAGGCATATGAAACCGCGATTTACACCCTTTTTGGAAAAAGTGACGCTCCTCGGCGGGGGCGAGCTTACACCGGCGATCGTTTCCGAATGCTTGACGCACGCGCCGAATCTCGTGGTTTGCGATGGCGCCGCACGGCGGGCGTTCGATCTTGGTATAGCACCGATGCGGGTGATCGGCGACATGGACAGCCTCGACGATGAAACCCGCGCCCGGATTGATCCCGCAATCATCCAGGAGATCACCGAGCAGGACAGCACCGATTTCGAGAAGGCGCTGCGCCATATCGAGGCGCCGCTGATCCTCGGGGCCGGGTTCATGGGGCGGCGGCTCGATCACGAGCTGGCCTGTTACAATGCGCTGGTGCGCTATCCCGAGCGGCGCTGCATTCTCGTTGGCGACCATGACATCTGCTTTCATACCCCCGCGCGGTTGCGGCTGGCGCTGGCGCCGGGGATGCGGGTGTCGCTGTTTCCGATGGCCGATGTCAGCGTCGATGCCGCCGGGCTCGAATGGCCGCTGGACAAGCTGCGCCTCGCGCCGTGGGGGCGGATTGGCACCTCCAATCGCGCGGTGGCGGAGGTGGTCGAGATCGTGCCCGACCGCGCCGGCCTGCTCACGATCCTGCCGCGCGCCGGGCTACAGGCGGCGATCGCGGCGCTGTCAGGTTAGACCACCCTGCGCCCGAGCGGGTCGGGCGCAGCGCCGGCGACCCGCCAGAACGCCTCGGCCTCCAGACCGATGCGGGCCGGCAGGCGGTCGAGGTCGATCTGCCGCATCGCTGGACGCCGCGCAGCCGGTTTGTGAGCAGTCTCGGGCATCCGCAACGCCGCGCGGGGCGTTTTGCCCCTCGCCCCGGCGCGGCAACTTTCCTATAAGGCCGGAAAGCCACAAGGGGATGGGATATGACTGGCAACCTCTCACCGATCGACACCGCGAAGTTTGTCGCCGCGAAACGGGCGGTGGATTTCGTCGAGGACAAGATGCGCGTGGGCCTCGGCACCGGCTCCACCGCCGCGTGGATGGTGCGCGCGCTGGGCGAGCGGGTGCGCGAGGAGGGGCTCTCGATCATGGGGGTGCCGACCTCGACCCGCACCGCCGAGCTGGCGGCGCAGGTCGGCATCAACGTTGTCAGCCTCGACGAGGCGCGCTGGCTCGATCTGACCATTGACGGCGCCGACGAGTTTGACGCCGATCTGAACCTGATAAAAGGCGGCGGTGGCGCGCTGTTGCAGGAAAAGATCGTCGCCACGGCCTCCGACATGATGATCGTGATCACCGACCCGTCGAAGCAGGCCGAGCATCTTGGTGCCTTCCCGCTGCCGGTGGAGGTGGTGCCGTTCGGCTGGCAGACCACCAAGGCGCTGATCGAGGAGAGCCTCGATTCGATGGACGTGCTCGGGCGGAACGGCACGCTGCGGATGAACGGCGATGCGCCCTTCGTCACCGACGAGGGCAACCATATCGTCGATCTCCATCTCCAGCAGATCGGCGATCCGCGCAAGCTCGCGCTGGTGCTCAACCAGATCCCCGGCGTGGTCGAGAACGGGCTGTTCATCGACATCTGCGACAAGGTGGTGATTGGCCATCAGGATGGCCGGGTCGAGGTGATCGACATCAACGAGGGCACCCACCACGAAGACGTGATCCACTTCGCCGACGACGACAATATCTTCAAGGATCTCTGAGGCGGCCATGGCCGATGTGACCTTTCCGGTGCTGCCCGAACGCAAGCGGGCGAAGCTGGTCCAGCTGGTGATCTACGCCGTCTTCGGGGCGCTGGCGATCGCGCTGGCGCTGGTCGGCCCCTGGGGCTGGATCGGCTGGCTCGCCGGGGGCGTGCTGCTTGGCCTCGCGGTCGGCAAGGCGATCGCGCTGGTGCGGATGCGCTACGTGGCCCGCGTCGATGCCGCCGGGGTGACGGTGTGCCTGCCCACCGGGCGTGAAATGCAGGCGCGCTGGGGCGAGATCGAGGCTCATACGATTGATCCGGCGCGCGGACTTGGCGGGCTGGTGCTGCGCGCCGGGGCCGGCGGGCGGGTGCGGATCGTGCCGATTGCCACCCGCGACATGGGGCCGGAGGCCGCAAGCGCGCTGGTCGCGGCGCTGAAAGACCGGCTGCCCAGGCTCCAATACCGGGTGCCGAGCGTCGGGGCGGGTCGGCGCTGACCGTCTCGGTCATGCGGGGCGCCGCCGCGAAACCACGGCCGCTTCGCCCAGCCTGCGCTTTTCAACCGGGTCCGGTTGCGGTAGCTAGGCGCTGAACCAGACGAGGGCGTCCCAGATGGCCAAATTCGACTATGACCTCTTCGTGATCGGCGGCGGCTCGGGCGGTGTGCGCGCCGGGCGCGTCGCGGCGGAAACCGGCGCCAAGGTGGCGCTGGCGGAAGAGTTTCGCATGGGTGGCACCTGCGTGATCCGGGGCTGCGTGCCGAAAAAGCTGATGGTGTTCGCCAGCCATTATGGCCCCGCTGCCGCCGAAGCCCGCGATTATGGCTGGGACTACGAGGGCGGCAGCTTCAACTGGGGCCGGTTCCGTCCGGCGCTGCACGCCGAGCTCGAACGACTCGAAGGCATTTACCGCGCCAATCTCGGCAAGGCCGGGGTCGAGGTTTTCGACGCCCGCGCCACCGTCACCGATCCGCATACCGTGGCGCTCTCGACCGGCGAAAGCGTTACCGCCAGGCACATCCTCATCGCCACCGGCGCCGCGCCCTACGTGCCGACAACGCCCGGCGCGGAACTGGCGATCACCTCGAATGACATTTTCAACCTCGAGACCTTCCCCGAGCGTATCCTGATCGTCGGCGGCGGCTATATCGCCTGCGAATTCGCCACGATCTTCAAGGGCCTGGGCGCGCATGTGGCGCAATGGTATCGCGGCGCGCAGATCCTGCGCGGCTTTGACGACGAGGTGCGCGGGCACCTTGCCGAGATCATCCACGGGCAGGGGATCGATCTGCATGTCGGGCTCGAGGTCGAGCGGATGGAGCGGCGCGACGGGCGGATCTGGGTCAAGGGCACCGACGGGCGCGAAGACAGTTTCGACCAGGTGCTCTACGCCACGGGCCGCCATCCGAACACGGAAGGGCTCGGGCTCAACGACGCGGGTGTGGCGCTCGGGCGCTGGGGCGAGGTCAAGGTGGACGATTACGGACAGACCAGCGTGCCGTCGATCTACGCCGTGGGCGACGTGACCAACCGCATCCAGCTCACCCCGGTGGCGATCCGCGAGGGCATGGCTTTCGTCGAGACCGTGTTCAAGGGCAACCCGACCAAGTCCGACCACGCGTTGGTGCCCTCGGCGGTGTTTACCACGCCGGAATATGGCTGCATCGGCCTGACCGAAGAGCAGGCGCGCGACCAGGAATGCGTCGATGTCTATTGCGCGGCGTTCCGGCCGATGCAGAAGAGTTTCATCGGCCGCGCCGAGCGGGTGCTGTTCAAGCTCATCGTCAGCCAGGAAACCCAGAAGGTGCTGGGCTGTCACATCGTGGCGGATGGGGCGGGCGAGATGATTCAGCTTGCCGCGGTGGCGATCAAGATGGGTGCAACCAAGGCCGACTTTGATCGCACCGTGGCGGTGCATCCGACCATGGCCGAGGAAATTGTGCTGATGAAACAGCCCACACGCAGCCATTAAGCGGCGCGGATGGGTTGAAAACACCGGGGCGGGGGCACAGATCAGCCTCAAACCCCTTGGATTGACGAGAGAGGAACTGACCATATGGCCAGCGATAATGGCGGCCCCTGGGGCGGCGGCGGTGGAAACCGACCGGGCTCTGGTGGAGGAGATGACCGGGGCGGACGACGCCCCTCGGGCGGCGACGGGCCGCAGATTCCCGAAATCGACGACCTGATGAAAAAAGGCCAGGAACAACTGCGCGTGCTGATGGGCGGGCGCGGTGGCGCCGGGCGGCGCAACGGCGGCGGCGATGGCGATGCGCCGGGGCCGAAGATCGGCAAGGGCGGGATCGCGCTGGCGGCGGTTGCCGTGGTCGTGGCCTGGGGCTTTGCCTCGTTCTATCGCGTCGATACCTCCGAGCAATCGGTCGAGCTGCTGTTCGGCGAGCGCTACGCGGTCGGCACCGAGGGCCTGAACTTCGCGCCGTGGCCGGTGGTGACCAAGGAAATCTACCCGGTGACGCGCGAAAACATGATCGACATCGGCGCCGGGCTCGATTCCGGTCTGATGCTGACGGGCGACGAGAACATCGTCGACATCGACTTCCAGGTGGTCTGGAACATCGGCAATATCGAGGATTTCGTGTTCAACGTGGCCGAACCTGTCGACACCATCACTGCGGTGTCGGAATCGGCGATGCGCGAGATTATCGGCCGCTCGACGCTGGCGCCGATCCTCAACCGTGACCGCGAGGCGATCGCGCAGGAGCTTGAAGAACTGATCCAGGCGACCCTCGACAGCTACCTGTCGGGCGTCAACATCGTGCGGGTGAACTTTGACCGTGCCGACCCGCCGCGCGAGGTGATCGACGCCTTCCGTGAGGTGCAGGCGGCCGAACAGACCCGCGACACGCTGGAGAAACAGGCCGACGCCTATGCCAACCAGGTGGTTGCCGGCGCCCGCGGTGAAGCCGCGCAGCTGCTCGAGGAGGCAGAGGCCTACCGCGCGCAGGTGGTCAACGAGGCCGAGGGCGAGGCATCGCGCTTCATCGCGGTCTATGACGAATACGCCAAGGCCGAGGACGTGACGCGCAAGCGCCTCTACCTCGAAACCATCGAGCGCGTCTTCTCCGATGTCGACAAGATCATCATCGACGAAGCCACGGGCGGCGACAGCGGCATTGTGCCTTACCTGCCGCTCAACGAGCTGCGCCGGTCCACCACTGGCAGCACCACGAACACGGGAGGGTCGAACTGATGCGACGCACTCAGATAATCATCGGCGTTCTGGTCCTTGCCGTCGTTGCGGGGCTGAATTCCTTCTACATCGTCGACGAACGTGAAACCGCGCTCCGGCTGTGGTTCGGTGAAGTGACGGCCGAAATCGCCGATCCCGGCCTGTATTTCAAGGTGCCGATCCTTCATGAGATCGCCAAGTATGACGACCGGATCCTGCCGCTCGACACCGAACCGCTGGAAGTGACCCCGGCCGACGACCGCCGTCTCGTGGTTGACGCCTTTGCCCGCTGGCGGATTTCCGACGCGACCCAGTTCCGTCGCGCGGTTGGCGCGTCGGGCATCACCGGGGCACGCCAGCGGATCGAACGCATCCTCAACGCCGAGCTTCGGCAGGCGCTGGGTCAGGTCGACTCAGGCGCCGTGCTCTCGGTCGACCGGGCGGCGCTGATGAACCAGATCCGCAACGAGTCGCGCGACGAGGCCGCGGCGCTCGGGGTCGAAGTGATCGACGTGCGGATCAAGCGTGCCGACCTGCCCGAGCAGAACCTTGCCGCCACCTTCGAGCGGATGCGCGCAGAACGCCAGCGTGAAGCGGCCGACGAGATCGCCCGCGGCAACGAGGCGGCGCAGCGGGTGCGGGCCCAGGCCGACCGGACCGTCGTCGAAACCACGTCCGAGGCTCAGAAGCAGGCCGAGATCATCCGTGGTGAGGCCGATGCCCTGCGCAACGCGATCTTCGCCGAGGCCTTTGGCCGCGACCAGGAGTTCTTCGCCTTCTACCGTTCGCTGAAAGCCTACGAGACCTCCCTGCAGGGCAGCAACACCACACTGGTGATCTCGCCCGACAGCGAGTTCTTCAACTATCTCAAGTCGGATAGTGGCGCGGAGGCGGCGGCACAGTAATGGGCTGGATCGCGCTTGGCCTTGGCCTTGTGCTGGTCATCGAGGGGCTGGTGTTCGCACTGGCCCCTTCGCGTCTCGACGAACTGGTCGAGATGATGGCGTCGATTGGCCAGGATCAACGCCGGGTGATCGGCCTTGTCGCCGTGGCGCTGGGCGTTGGCCTGGTCTGGCTCGGCAGGTCGCTGGGGGTCTGACGGCGCGCGCCCGAAACCGGCCCATTTCGGGCCGGCAACCCCGCCACCGGCGAAACCCCGCCATTTCACTTCACCGTGAAAAAGCATTGCACGGCTTTCTGTTGCGCAGCCGCCACCCTATCTCCATGTTCCAGACGCGGGCGCGGGAGGCGCGCCCCGGTGCAGACAGGAGGCCGCAGTGACAGCACAGGCTCGTTCCATCCAAATCCCCCCATCCAACAGCGTTTCGCGGGTGCAGGCGTTTACCGCCATGTTCCTGACCGTGGCGCTGTTGCTCACCTCGGTGCCCGGCGCGATTGCGCGCGGCGCGCCGGATTCCTTTGCCGACCTCGCGCAAAGCGTCAGCCCCGCCGTGGTCAATATCACCACCTCGACCCTGATCGCGCAGGATACCGCGCCCACCCCGATGGTGCCCGAAGGCTCGCCCTTCGAGGATTTCTTTCGCGATTTCCTCGATCGCAATCAGGGCGACCAGCCACGCTCGCGCCGCAGCCAGGCGTTGGGCTCGGGCTTCGTGATCTCGGAAGACGGCTATATCGTCACCAACAACCACGTGATTGAAGATGCCGACGAAATCCTGATCGAGTTCTTCGACGGGATCGGCACGCTGGAAGCCACCGTGGTCGGCACCGATCCGAACACCGACATCGCGCTGTTGAAGGTCGAGAGCGACAAGCCGCTGCCTTTCGTGCCTTTCGGCGACTCTGACGTGATGCGCGTCGGCGATTGGGTCATGGCCGTCGGCAACCCGCTGGGGCAGGGCTTCTCGGTCTCGGCCGGGATCATCTCGGCGCGCGGCCGCGAGCTCAACGGCACCTACGACGATTTCATCCAGACCGACGCGGCGATCAACCGGGGCAACTCGGGCGGGCCGCTGTTCAACATGGACGGTCAGGTGATCGGCGTGAACACCGCGATCCTGTCGCCCACCGGCGGCTCGATCGGGATCGGCTTCTCGATGGCCTCCAACGTGGTGTCGAAGGTTGTCACCCAGCTGCGCGATTTCGGCGAAACCCGGCGTGGCTGGCTCGGTGTGCGGATCCAGGACGTGACCCCGGACGTTGCCGAAGCCATGGGGCTCGACGGCACGAACGGGGCGCTGATCACCGATGTGCCGGATGGTCCGGCCAAGGATGCCGGCCTCAAGGCCGGAGATCTGATCGTCGATTTCGACGGCCAGGCGGTTGAAGACACCCGTGGCCTGGTGCGCATCGTCGGCGATGCCCCGGTGGGCAAGACCGTGCGCGTGGTGGTCCAGCGTGAGGGTGAATCCCTCACCCTCAAGGTAACGCTGGGGCGGCGCGAAGATGCCGTGGCCGCCGATAATGGCAGCCGGACCCCGTCGCCGGATGTGCCGATGGAGACAACGGTGCTCGGCATGACCCTCGTCGAAATGAACGACACGCTGCGCGGGGATCTGGGGCTTGACCCCGGCGCGTCCGGGCTGGTGCTGACCGATATCGACGAGGCCAGCGAAGCCTGGGAGAAAGGCCTGCGCGCCGGTGACGTGATCGAGGAAGCCGGGCAGGCCCGTGTCGGGACGGTCGCGGATTTCGAAGACCGGCTGAGTGAAGCCCGCGATGGTGGCCGCCAGTCGATCCTGCTGCTGGTGCGCCGCGACGGCGACCCGCGCTTCGTCGCGCTGTCGGTCGAGGAGTAGGCCGCAAAAAACAAGGCCCCGCCGGTCTGGCGGGGCCGGTCAGGGCCGCCCCGTGGGGCGGCCTTTTTCGTTGCCTCAGAAGCGGGTGTAGACGTCGCCGCGGGTGAGGCCGATATCGTTCAGCTCACGGTCCGACAGCTTTTCGAGCGCGACGCGGGTGGCGTGACGCCGGCGCGCCGTGGCCACGCGGCTGATGATGGCTTCAACGGTGCGGGTGATGCGCGGGGCGAAGGTGAAGCCGTGGGTGCGCAGGGTGGTGTCGATGGCGGTCATGATCCTGTCCTCAATGGGATGTGTTCGTTGATCCGGCGAGATAGTCGCCCAGGACGTGGGCGAGTAGCGCTGAGTTTGCATAGTCCTTATGCAGTTCTTGCATGGCGGTCGCCGTTGTGGCCGCGTCGGTCAGCGGGCCTTTTTTCTGGCGGATGTTCGCGTTTCGTGCTATCGCGGGCAAAACCGACAAGGGGCAGGGCAACGCATGCGGGTAATCGGCATTGATCCGGGGCTACGCAATCTCGGCTGGGGTGTGATCGACACCGACGGCGCGCGGTTCTCGCATGTTGCCAATGGCGTGGTCCATGGCGCAGGCACGGCTCTGGCCGAACGGCTGCTAGCCCTGTTCGACGGGCTGAGCGCGGTGATCGCGGAATATGCGCCCGATACCGCGGCGGTGGAACAGACCTTCGTCAACCGCGATGGCGCCGGCACGCTGAAGCTGGGCCAGGCCCGCGGTGTGGCGATGCTGGTGCCGGCGCGGGCGGGGCTCAGCGTCGGCGAATATGCCCCCAACCAGGTAAAAAAGACGGTGGTCGGCGTTGGCCATGCCGACAAGCGCCAGATCGAACACATGGTGCGGCTGCAACTGCCCGGCGTCGAGATTGCCGGTCCGGACGCTGCCGACGCGCTGGCGATCGCGCTCACCCATGCCTGTTTCGCCCGCGCCGGCGGGCGGCTGGAAGAGGCGCTGCGGCGGGCCTCGGCATGATCGGGCGGATCGCCGGGCGGATCGAATACAAGGCCGACGATCACCTGCTGATCGACGTGCGCGGGGTGGGCTACGTCGTGCATGTGTCGGACCGGACGCTGGCGGCGCTGCCGGGGCCGGGCGAGGCGGTGGCGCTCTATACCGAGCTTCTGGTGCGCGAAGACCTGATGCAGCTCTTCGGCTTCACCACGCTGGCCGAGAAGGAATGGCACCGGCTGCTGACGAGCGTGCAGGGGATCGGCGCCAAGGCCTCGATGGCGATCCTTGGCGCGCTCGGCGCCGATGGCGTCAGCCGGGCGATCGCGCTGGGCGACTGGAACGCGGTCAAGGCCGCCAGGGGCGTCGGCCCGAAGACGGCGCAACGGGTGGTGAACGAGTTGAAGGACAAGGCCCCGGCGGTGATGGCGATGTCGGGCGTCGCAGCGCCCGCCGCGCCTGCGCCCGACAGCGGCGATCCGCTGATCGAGGCGGAGGCCCCCCGCACCGCAGCGCCCGCGCCGGGCAATGCCGCGGCCCAATCCGAGGCGCTCTCGGCCTTGCAGAACCTCGGCTACGCACCGGGCGAGGCCGCCTCGGCGGTGGCCACGGCGCTGGGCGACGATCCGGGTGCCGAAACCGCCGCGCTGATCCGTGCCGCCTTGCGGCTGCTGGCGCCGAAAGGGTAGGGGCAGGGCATGACCAACGACCCCGATCCCACCCTGCGCCCCGAGCCGCGGCCGGAGGACAACGACCGCGCTCTGCGGCCACAGGTGCTGGCCGATTTCATCGGCCAGGCCGAGGCGCGGGCCAATCTCAAGGTGTTCATCGAAAGCGCCCGCCAGCGTGGCGAGGCGATGGATCACGCGCTGTTTCACGGGCCCCCCGGCCTTGGCAAGACCACGCTGGCGCAGATCATCGCGCGCGAACTGGGGGTGAATTTCCGCATGACCAGCGGCCCGGTGCTGGCCAAGGCGGGCGATCTCGCGGCGATCCTGACCAATCTCGAACGCAACGACGTGCTGTTCATCGACGAGATCCACCGGCTGAACCCGGTGGTGGAAGAGGTGCTCTACCCGGCGCTGGAGGATTTCGAGCTCGACCTGGTGATCGGCGAGGGCCCGGCCGCGCGCACCGTGCGCATCGAGCTGCAACCGTTCACCCTGGTTGGCGCGACGACGCGGCTCGGGCTGCTCACCACGCCGCTGCGCGACCGCTTCGGCATTCCCACCCGGCTGCAATTCTACACCACCGAGGAATTGCACGAGATCGTCACCCGCAACGCGATCAAACTCGGCGCCCCCGCCGACCCCGATGGCGCGGGCGAGATCGCCAGGCGCGCCCGTGGCACCCCGCGTATCGCCGGGCGGCTGTTGCGCCGGGTGCTGGATTTTGCCGTGGTCGAGGGCGATGGCACGATCACCCGCGCGATCGCCGACATGGCGCTGACCCGGCTCGGCGTCGACCATCTCGGCCTCGATGGCGCCGACCGGCGCTATCTCACGCTGATGGCGGAGCACTACGCCGGCGGCCCGGTGGGGATCGAAACCCTGGCGGCCGCGCTCAGCGAAAGCCGCGATGCGCTGGAAGAGGTGATCGAGCCCTACCTGTTGCAACAGGGCCTGATCCAGCGCACCCCGCGCGGGCGGATGCTGGGGCAGCGGGCCTGGACCCATCTGGGCCTTGCAGCCCCGAAACCGCCGGGGCAGACCGACCTGTTCGAGGCCTGAGTCTTTCATCTTGCCGGAAATATCCCGGGGTCCGGGGCAGAGCCCCGGCCGCACGCCGGTTGCGGGCGCGCGGCCAAACTTCTATGCCTCCGGCGGGAGTATTTTTGCCAAGAAAAAGGGGGCGCGACATGACTCCGCAGGATGTGGCGCAGATGTTCACGCGCGGCGACGATTATGCCTTTGCGCGCTGGCGGCGGCCGATCGTGCCGGTGGTGTTCGGTGTCGAGAACGAGACGCTGGGCACGATCAAGGGCGCAATCGAGGCGGTGGTGGTGCTGGCAGGCCACAAGATGGCCGAGACCGACCCGGAACTTGGCGCCAACCTGATGCTGTTTTTCTTGCGCGACTGGCGCGAGCTGCTCGATGTGCCGAGGCTCGGCGAGATGATCCCCGGCCTGGCCGAAACCGTGGCGCGGCTCGAGGCGGTGGACGCGGCGCAATACCGGGCCTTCCGGTTCGAGGCCGACGGCGCGATCAGGGCCTGCTTCGTGTTTGTGCGTATGGCCGGCGCGATGGCGACGCTGCCGGCCGAGACCATCGCGCTCACCCAGGCGGTGCAGGCATTGCTGACCTGGGGCGAGTCAGCCTTTGCCGAGGCGTCGCCTCTGGCGCTGCATCCCGAAACCGGCGCGGCGATTCTGCGGCCCGAGATTGCCGGGCTGATCCGTGCGGCCTATGATCCGGTCATGCCGGCGGCGGCGGATGATCCGGCGCACGCGCTGCGGCTGTTTGCAAGGATACAGCGATGAGCGATGCGCACCATTGGAACGAGGTTTACGCCCGGCGCGATGTCGAGGCGCTGAGCTGGTTCGAGGCGGCGCCGGGCCTGTCGGCCGATCTCATCGCAACACATGCGAAACCGGGCGCCGCCGTGGATGTGGGGGCCGGGGCGTCGCGGCTGGTTGACCATCTGCTCGCCCAGGGCTTTGCGCCGATCACGGTGCTCGATCTGGCCTCGGCGGGACTGGCGGTATCGCGCGCCCGGCTCGGGGCGCGGGCCGCGGCGGTGGAGTGGGTGATTGGCGATGTCACCGCCTGGGCTCCGCCACATGACTATGGCTTGTGGCACGACCGTGCGGTGTTTCATTTCCTGACCGATCCGGTGGACCGCGCCGCCTATTGCGCGGTGCTCGACCGGGCGCTCGCGCCGGGCGGCACGGCGATTATCGCCACCTTTGCCGATGACGGTCCATCCACCTGTTCCGGCTTGGCGGTGGCACGCTATGCGCCAGAGGCGCTGGCGGCGGAGATCGAGGCCCATGTGCCGGGCCGGTTTCGGCCCATTGCCGCCCTCAGGCATCTGCACCTGACCCCGACCGGCCGCGAACAGCGGTTCCAGTTCAGCGTGTTTCGCGCGGGCGAGCGATGAGGGCCTTCATCGCGCTCGATCTGCCGCAGGCGGCGCTGGAGCCGGTCACCCGGCTGCAGGCGGGGCTTTCGGTGGGCCGGGTGATGCCGGAGGACAACCTGCACCTGACGCTCGCCTTTCTCGGCGAAATCAGCGAGATGCAGGCGGTAGACGTGGCGCAGGCGCTGACGGTCATGGCCTTGCCGCCGCTGGTGCTTACGCTCCGGGGGCTCGATCTGTTTGGCGGCCGGCGGCCTTCGGTTCTGTTTATCCGGGCCGAGGGTCCGGGGCTTGAGGCGCTGCACGACAAGGTGGCACGGATGGTGCGCGCCGCCGGGGTGGCGCTGCCGCGTGCACGGTTTCGCCCGCACGTGACCATTGCCCGCTTCCCGCGCGAGTTGGCGGCGAAGGACCGGCAGCGGCTCGCCGAGTTTCTCAGCCTCAACGGCACCTTCGCCTTGCCACCGATCCCGGCGGAACGGGTCACGCTCTACCGCTCACATCTGCGCGACGAGGGCGCCATCCACGAAGCGCTGGCCGATGTTTCTCTTGGCGGTTAGGAAAGGCGCATGACCCATCGTTTTGCCTTGCGTGTTTACTACGAAGATACCGACCTTGCCGGGATCGTCTATTACGCCAACTACCTCAGGTTCATCGAGCGGGCGCGCACCGAGTTCGTGCGGGCGCGGGGCGTCGACCAGCGGGCGCTGAAAGAGGCCGAAGGGATCGTCTTCGCCGTGCGCCATCTCGAGGCGGATTATCTCGCCCCGGCGCGTTTCGACGACGAACTGGTGGTCGAAACCCGTGTCGAGGCGATGACCGGCGCGCGGCTCGTGCTCAGGCAGGATGTGACCCGCGCCGGCGCGACCCTGTTTTCGGCACTGGTGACGCTGGTGGCGCTGACCGAAACCGGCCAGCCCGCCCGGTTACCGGCGAATATCCGCTTGTCGCTGCACTGAAACATCGCCGGTTTTTTGCCCATGTCGCAGTTTCGTTGGCTTTCCCCGTTGTTTTGGGCTAATTCTGGCCCAAACAGCCGTCCGAAAGAGGTGGCACCCATGAGGCAGGCGGATACGGGACAATGGAAACGGAAACTCTCGCTCTCGCGCAGCAGATGGATTTTTCCTTCTTTGCGCTTTTTCTTCGGGCCACGCTGATCGTCAAACTGGTGATGCTGCTTCTGATCGCGGCATCGTTCTATTCCTGGGCGATCATCGTGACCAAGTTCATCCAGTATCGAAAGGCGCGCGCCGAGTCCGCCGAGTTCGATCAGGCGTTCTGGTCGGGCAACCCGCTCGACGAGCTGTTTGACGATGTTGGCCCGGCGCCCGAGGGATCGTCGCAAAAGGTGTTTTCGTCCGGGATGCTGGAATGGCGCCGTTCGCACCGCCCCGATGGCGGGCTGATCGCGGGCGCCCAGAGCCGGATCGACCGCAGCATGGACGTGGCGATCGCCAAGGAGGCGGAAGGGCTGAACAAGGGCCTGAGCTTCCTCGCCACGGTGGCCTCGTCGGCGCCGTTCATCGGCCTGTTCGGCACGGTCTGGGGCATCATGCACAGCTTCATCGAGATCGCCCAGCAGCAAAACACCAGCCTCGCGGTGGTTGCGCCCGGCATTGCCGAGGCGCTGTTTGCCACCGGGCTGGGCCTGCTCGCGGCGATCCCGGCGCTGATCTTCTACAACAAGCTCACCGCCGATTCCGATGGTATCGTCGCGGGGTGGGAAGCCTTTGCCGACGAGTTCGCCACCATCCTCAGCCGCCAGTTGGACAGTTGATATGGCTGGCTCCGTAGCAACCGCAAAACCCCGTGCCCGGCGCGGGCGGCGGCGCGGCAAGCACCGCGCGATGATGGCCGAGATCAACATCACGCCGATGGTCGACGTGATGCTGGTGCTGCTGATCATCTTCATGGTTGCAGCGCCGCTGATGACGGTGGGGGTGCCGGTGGAATTGCCGAAAACCGCAGCCACCGCCTTGCCCGCCGTCGACGAGGAACCGCTGACCGTGTCGATCACCGCCGAGGGCACGATCACGCTGATGAAGACCGAGATCGGGGCCGATGAACTGATCCCGAAGTTGCGCGCGATTGCCGCCGAGCGCGGCGACAACAAGGTGTTTCTGCGCGCCGACGGCCGGGTGCCTTATGAAAGCGTGGCGCAGGTGATGGGTGCGCTCAATGCTGGCGGCTTCAACAATATCGGCCTCGTGACCGACACCGGCGGGCCGGACATGGGCGGGCAATAGGCCTGTTGGGATGAAAACCGGCTACATCATATCCGGCATCGCGCACGGGGTGCTCATGTTGTGGCTCCTGTTTGGGGGCCTGATCCTGCGTGACCGTGAAGAGCCGATGGTGACGGTGGCCGAGGTGTCGCTGATTTCGGGGGCGGAGTTTGCCGCGATGACCGCGCCGGACGCCGCCGTCGCCACCGCGCCCGAGGTGTCGACCGCGCCGCCCGCCCGGCCCGAGCCGCAGCCTGAACCCGAGCCGCAGCCTGAACCCGAGCCTGAACCGGCCCCGGTCCCGGAGCCCCAGCCGGAGCCTGAACCGGCCCCGGTTCCCGAACCGCAGCCAGAACCCGAACCTGAGCCTGAACCGGCGCCCGAGCCTGAACCCGAGCCGGTGACGCCGCCCGAGGCCGACCGGGTGACCAATGAAGTGATTGAAGCCCCGGTGGACCCGCTCCCCGAGGGGCCGACGCTGATTGAAGACACGACGCCCGAAGAGACCGCGCCGGAGGAAACGCCGGTTGAGCAATTGCCGGCCCAGGCACCCGCCGCCTCGACCACCGAGATCGTGACCGAAGCCGAGCAGCCCACCAACGCGCCCACCGCGTCGATCCGGCCGCGCACCCGGCCGACGCCGCCTGCACCAACCCCGACCCCGACCCCGCCCGCGCCCGAGACCGCGACGGCCGCGCCGGACCCGGCCCCGGGCCCGGCGCGTGACGACGCGATCGACAGCGCGGTAAGCGATGCGCTGGCCGATGTGCTGGGCGAGGCCGCCAGCCCGGCGCCCTCCGGCCCGCCGCTCACCCGTGGCGAGAAAGACGGGCTGCGCGTAGCGGTGCAGCAATGCTGGAACGTCGGCAGCCTGTCGAGCGACGCGCTGCGCACCACCGTGGTGGTGCTGGTCTCGATGTCGCGTGACGGACGGCCGGAAAACATCGAGATGGTCTCGTCGAACGGCGCTGATGGCACCGCCACCGCGAGCGCATTCGAGGCGGCGCGGCGCGCGGTCATTCGCTGCGGCGCCAGCGGCTTCCCGCTGCCGGCCGACAAGTATGACCAATGGCGCGAGATCGAGATGACATTCGACCCCAACAACATGAGGATCCGCTGATGACACAGCTTCGATGTCCGGCGGGGCCTTGCCGATATTCACCCCCTTTCACACCTTGGCTGTGGCCTAACGCAGCAAAGCCGTCTAATCCGAAGACCGAGAGAGCATGATGACATTCATTCGTATCCTGACCGTCGCGCTGACCGTTCTGGGCCTCGCCCAGATTGCGGCGCCTACGACCTTGCGCGCAGAACCGCTGCGGATCGTGATCGACGAGGGCGTGATCGAGCCCTTGCCCTTCGCCATTCCGGGGTTTCTCTCTGCCGGGGGCGACAGCGCGCAATACGCCGCCGAGATCACCCGCGTCGTCGCCGCCGACCTCGCGGGCACCGGGCTGTTTCGGGAAATCCCGGCGACGGCCTATATCTCCGGGGTGACCAGCTTCGATGCCCCGGTTGCCTATGCCGACTGGAAGGCGATCAACGCGCAGGCGCTGGTGACCGGCGCGGTCGAGGTGTCGGGCGGCAATCTCAACGTCAAGTTCCGGCTGTTCGATGTCTTCTCCGGCGCGCCGCTGGGCGAGGGGCTGCAATTTGCCGGCACCGTCGCCGGCTGGCGGCGGATCGCGCACAAGGTGGCCGATGTTGTCTATTCGCGGATCACCGGCGAGGGCGGCTATTTTGACAGCCGGGTGGTATTCGTCAGCGAGCAGGGGCCGAAAAACGCTCGCCTCAAGCGGCTGGCGGTCATGGATTACGACGGCGCCAACGTCCAATACCTCACCGATTCGGGCTCGCTGGTGCTGGCGCCGCGGTTCTCGCCAACCGGCGACCGGGTGCTGTATACGTCCTATGAGGGCGGGTCGCCGCAGATCTACCTGCTGGACGTGGCCTCGGTCGGCAAAACGGCGCTTGGCACCCAGGGCGCCAACATGACCTTCGCACCGCGGTTTTCGCCCGATGGCCAGTCGGTGGTGTTTTCGCTCGAACAGGGCGGCAATACCGACATCTACGCGATGGGTCTGAACGGCGGCAACCTGCGGCGGTTGACGCAGGATCCGTCGATCGAGACCGCGCCGAGCTATTCGCCCGATGGCTCGAAGATCGTTTTCGAGAGCGACCGCTCCGGCACCCCGCAGCTTTACGTGATGTCTGCCGGCGGCGGCGAGGCGAGCCGTATCAGCTTTGGCCCCGGCCGTTACGGCACCCCGGTCTGGAGCCCGCGCGGCGACCTGATCGCCTTTACCAAGCAGAATGCCGGGCGCTTCCATATCGGCGTGATGCGCACCGATGGCAGCGAGGAACGGCTGCTCACCGCGTCGTTCCTCGACGAGGGGCCGAGCTGGTCGCCGAATGGCCGGGTGATCATTTTCACCCGCGAGAGCCAGGGCGCCGAAGGCGCACCGGCGCTCTACTCGGTCGATATTTCCGGGCGCAACCTGCGCCGGGTGGCCTCGCCAAGCGCGGCGTCCGATCCGGCCTGGGGCCCGTTGCAGAACTGACGGGCGTGCCAAGCAGCCGATTCCCAAAGCGGCGCCGGTCTGCTAGAGTGGCGCAAACGAGCAACCAAATGAGCAAGCACAGGACTTATGATATGAACAAGCTGACCATCGCCATTATGCTGGTTGGAGCGCTCGCGCTCGCGGCCTGCGACAAGAACAGCCGGTTTGGCGATGACGCGGCAGGCGCGGGGGCCGGGGCCTTCGCTGCCGGTTCGGCGTCTGATCCGACCTCGCCGGCCTATTTCAACCAGACCATCGGCGACCGGGTGCTGTTTGCCGTCGACCAGTCGACGCTGAGCGCCGAGGCGCAGGACGTTCTGGCCAAGCAGGCCGTCTGGCTGATGGAAAACACCGAATATTCCGCGATCATCGAAGGCCATGCCGACGAACAGGGCACCCGCGAGTATAACCTTGCGCTCGGCGCCCGCCGGGCCAGTTCGGTGCAAAGCTACCTGATCGAGCGCGGCGTTGCGCCGTCGCGGCTCAAGACCATTTCCTACGGCAAGGAACGCCCGCTGGCGATCTGCTCCGATGAAAGCTGCTACACTCAGAACCGCCGCGCGGTCACGGTGCTGACAGCGGGCGGCATGAGCAGCTGAGCGACGATGTCGGCAGGGGAGCGGTAGAATGAAATCTGTGATGCGTCTTGTCACGGCGGGGCTGATTCTCGGCGTGATGGCAACGCCGCTGGCGGCGCAGGACCGGGCGCAGACCCTTGCCGATATCCGGCAGGAGCTGACGGTGCTCTTTGTCGAGATCCAGCGGCTGAAGGGCGAGCTCAACACCACCGGCGGCGTTTCCGGCTCCGCCGGGGCGGGACCGATGCTCGACCGGGTGAACGCACTCGAAGCCCAGCTCACCCGGCTCACGGCCAAGACCGAAGAGCTGCAATTCCGCATCGACAGCGTGGTGAAAGACGGCACCAACCGGGTGGGCGATCTGGAGTTTCGTCTCTGCGAACTGGAGGCCGATTGCGATATCGGCGCGTTGGGCGATACCCCGACCCTTGGCGGCGGCGCGTTGCCGGACGTGGCGGCGCCAACGACGCCGACCGCGCCGCTCGACCCGGCGGCACCGGGCAGCGGCCAGCTCGCGGTGGCCGAGCAGGCCGATTTCGACGCCGCGATGGCGGCGATGGACGAGGGGCGCACGCAGGACGCAGCCGATCTTTTCGGCGCGTTCCTGAGCGCCTATCCCGGCGGCCCGATGAGCGGCGAGGCCAATTATCTGCGCGGCGAGGCGCTCTCGGAGCTGGGCCAGGTGGCCGATGCCGCCCGCGCCTATCTCGCCTCCTATTCCGGCACGCCCGAGGGCCCGCGCGCGCCCGAGGCGCTGTTTAAGCTCGGTATGGCGCTCGGCGAGCTTGGCCAGACCACCGAGGCCTGCGTGACGCTGGGCGAGGTCGCCAACCGCTTCCCGGCCTCCGGCGTGGTGGGCGAGGCGCAGGCAGCGCGTTCCCGGTTGGGATGCGACTGACCGGGGCGGATGCCGGGCTTCGGCATCACCTTTGCACCGACCGACACTGGACCGGCCTCACGCGCCTCGGCGTTGCTGTTTCCGGCGGCGGCGACTCGATGGCGCTGCTGCATCTGCTGGCCGCCTGCGCCGATGAACATGGCGTCACCCTGGAAGCGGCGACGGTCGATCACGGGCTGCGCGCGGCCGGGGCGACCGAAGCGAGATTTGTCGGAAATACCTGCCAATCGCTTGGAATTCCACATGAAACCCTGCACTGGCGCGGATGGGACCGGCAGGGCAACCTGCAAGCCGAAGCCCGCGCCGCGCGCTACCGGCTGCTGGCGGGCTGGGCCGGGCGGCACCGGCTCGACTCGGTGGCGCTGGGTCACACCATGGACGACATCGCCGAGACCTTCCTGATGCGGCTGGCGCGCGAGGCCGGTGTGGACGGGTTGGCGGCGATGGACGCGGTCTTTGCGCGTGACGGCGCGCGGTTCTGGCGGCCTTTGCTGGCAGTGGAACGCGGCGCGCTGCGCGACTTTCTCACCCGGCACCGGCTGGGCTGGCACGATGACCCCTCGAACGAGGATGAGGGTTTCGACCGGGTCAAGGCGCGCGCGGCGCTGACCGTGCTCGACGGGCTCGGCATCGACCGGGCGACGCTTGGGGCGGTGGCGGATCACCTCGGCGCTGCCAGCCGGGCGCTCGGGCGCTGCACCCATGACCTGGCCCGGCGCATCGGCGGAGTCGAGGCCGGGTGCGTCGTCTTTGACCGGCCCGGCCTGATCGCCGCCGATCCCGAAATCCAGCGCCGCCTGCTGGCCCATGCGCTGTCCTGGGTGGCGCAGTCGAGCTATCCGCCGCGCCGCGATACGCTGGCAGGGCTCGCGCCCGCGATCGCGGCGATGCGGCCCCATACGCTGCATGGCTGCCTTGTGACGGTGGATGGCGATCAGGTGCGCATTGCGCGTGAATACAACGCTGTGAAAGACCTGCGCAGCCCGCTTGGCGGGCTCTGGGACGGTCGCTGGCACGTGGCCGGGCCGGGTGCCGCGCTTGAGGTCGGCGCTCTTGGAGAGGCGGTCAAAGACTGTCCCGACTGGCGAAACGCCGGCCTGCCGCGCGCTACGCTGATGGCCGCGCCGGCGATCTGGGACGGCGAACGCCTCGTCGCCGCGCCGCTGGCGGGCTTTGGCGACGGATACTCGGCGACAATCGACCCAACGGCCGGAGATTTCTTCACATCCATTTTATCGCATTGAACCTGCGGCTATCCTCCCTATTTTAAGAGCAACCCGCGCGCCACGCGCAGTGCGGAGAATTCTTCAAGGGAGACCGACTTGGGCAACGCGAGAAATTTCGCCTTCTGGATCGTGCTGTTTCTGCTGATCCTGGCCTTGTTCAACCTGTTCTCGAATGGCCAGTCGTCGATGGCCACCAGCCAGGTGAACTATTCCGATTTCGTTGCCGCCGTGGATGCGGGCGAGGTCACCAAAGCCACGATTGACGGCGAGAGCGTGCGCTACGTCAGCACTGACGGGGCGGTTTATACCACCGTGGTGCCGGGCGATGCGTCGCTGACCGACATGCTGATCGCCAAGGGCGTGGCCATCGAGGCCGAGCGCCAGGAGCAATCGAGCTTCATGGGCCTGTTCTCGCTGTTGCTGCCGGTGATCATCCTGATCGGCTTCTGGTTCTTCATGATGAACCGGATGCAGGGTGGCGGCAAAGGCGGGGCGATGGGCTTTGGCAAGTCCAAGGCCAAGATGCTGACCGAGCGCGAGGGCCGGGTCACCTTTGACGACGTGGCCGGGATCGACGAAGCCAAGGATGAATTGCAGGAGATCGTCGAATTCCTGCGCAACCCGCAGAAGTTCTCGCGCCTCGGCGGCAAGATCCCGAAAGGTGCGCTGCTGGTCGGCCCGCCGGGCACCGGTAAGACGCTGCTGGCGCGCGCCATCGCGGGCGAGGCCGGCGTACCGTTCTTCACCATTTCCGGCTCCGATTTCGTCGAGATGTTTGTCGGCGTCGGCGCCAGCCGGGTGCGCGACATGTTCGAGCAAGCCAAGAAGAACGCGCCCTGCATCGTGTTCATTGACGAGATCGACGCAGTCGGCCGCCATCGTGGCGCGGGCTATGGCGGTGGCAATGACGAGCGCGAGCAGACCCTCAACCAGCTTCTGGTCGAGATGGACGGGTTCGAGGCCAACGAGGGCGTGATCATCGTTGCCGCGACCAACCGTAAAGACGTGCTCGATCCGGCGCTTCTGCGCCCCGGCCGGTTTGACCGGCAGGTGACGGTGCCGCTGCCCGACATCAAGGGCCGCGAGAAGATCCTCGGCGTCCACGCCCGCAAGATCCCGCTGGGACCGGACGTGGACCTGCGCATCATCGCCCGCGGCACCCCCGGCTTTTCGGGCGCCGACCTGGCCAACCTGGTGAACGAGTCGGCGCTGATGGCCGCGCGTATTGGCCGCCGCTTCGTGACGATGGAAGATTTCGAGCAGGCCAAGGACAAGGTGATGATGGGCGCTGAGCGCCGTTCGATGGTGCTGACCGACGAGCAGAAAGAACACACCGCCTATCACGAGGCCGGGCACGCAATTGTCGGCCTGACGCTGCCGAAATGCGATCCGGTCTACAAGGCCACGATCATTCCGCGCGGCGGCGCGCTGGGCATGGTGGTGAGCCTGCCCGAGATGGACCGGCTGAACTGGCACAAGGACCAGTGCGAACAGCAGCTTGCCATGACCATGGCAGGCAAGGCGGCCGAGATTCTCAAATGGGGCGAAGACGAAGTGTCGAACGGTCCGGCCGGCGATATCATGCAGGCCAGCCAGCTCGCCCGCGCCATGGTGATGCGCTGGGGGATGTCCGACAAAGTCGGCAATATCGACTATGCCGAGGCGGCCGAGGGCTATTCGGGCAATACCGCCGGGTTCTCGGTGTCGGCCCATACCAAGGAGCTAATCGAGGAAGAGGTGCGCGGCTTCGTGCAAGACGGCTATGCCCTCGCCAAAAAAATCCTCAACGAACGCAAGGATGAATGGGAGCGCCTCGCGCAGGGCCTGCTGGAATACGAGACCCTCACCGGTGAGGAAATCAAGCGGGTGATCGCGGGCGAACCGCCGCATGTCGACGATGACGACGATGGCTCCGCGGCGCAGGAGGCCGAGGTTTCGGTCGCCGCGATCCCGAAGACCAAGCCGCGCAAGAAGCCGAAAGGCGAGGGCGGGTTGGAGCCGGAGCCCACTGCGTGACGCCGAGCGCCTCAAACGACTGGAACCCCGGGGCCTAT
>SWCA01007556.1_pt1 | contig 54566 bp, 45 predicted proteins | sample 4692961 | NCBI WGS metagenome assembly SWCA01 (sample SAMN10267275, study PRJNA491770) | bioreactor metagenome | isolation source: DHS bioreactor inoculated with | place: Japan: off Shimokita Peninsula | reverse complement strand
AACATTCGTACGTTTACCATAACCATTTTCAGTAACAACAAGTATTTCTTGTTCATCTGATTCTATGATAGCGGCACCGACGATTTGATCACTATCAGCAATCATCATACCACGAACACCTGACGCAGTACGGCCCATAGTTCTAACATCTGATTCAGCAAATCTAATGGCTTTACCATTTGATGCGCCTAAAACAATATCTTTTTGGCCATCAGTGAGTCTTACTGACAATAACTCATCATTTTCTCTTAATGTTAAGGCAATAATACCGTTATTTCTGATATGTTGATATTCTGAAATATGTGTACGTTTGACGACACCACGTTTTGTAACAAAGGTTAAGAATGAGTTTTCATCTTCAAAGTCTTTAACATTTGTGAAGTTTGCTAGTGTCTCATCTTTATCGAACTCTAGGAAGTTAACAATAGGCATACCTTTAGCAGTTCTAGAACCCTCAGGAATTTGATATCCTTTAAGTTTATAAACTCTACCTTTATTGGTGAAGAATAAGTGGTAATCGTGTGTTGATGTCATTAGGATATGTTCTACATAATCATCGTCATGAACTTTAATACCTGACATACCCACTCCACCACGATTTTGAGTTTTATATTGATCCACTTTCATACGTTTAATATAACCATTATTAGTCACCGTAATGATTACATCTTCAACAGGAATTAAGTCTTCATTTTCGATACTTAAATCTTCATGAAGGTTGATTTCTGACATTCTATCGCTATGATATTTTTCTTTGATCATGATTAGTTCTGATTTAATGATTTCTGTTTTTCTTTCATGTGAACGTATAATATCTTTAAAATCATCAATTTTAACGATGAGATCTGCAGCTTCAGATTCAATCTTATTTATTTCTAAACCTGTTAATCTTTGAAGTCTCATATCAAGAATTGCTTTTGCTTGAATTTCTGATAACTCATAAGTTGACATTAAAGCTTCTTTTGCTTCATCACCAGTACTAGCCTTTTTGATGATTTCAATTGCGTGATCGATATCGTGTAAAGCTTTTAATAAACCTTCTAAAATATGAGCTCTTGCTTCTGCTTTATCTAGATCATAAATTGTTCTTCTTTGAATTACTTCGATTTGATGTTCTACATAATTTGTCAAAACATCTTTAAGTGTAACCATCATTGGTTGCCCTTTAACAAGTGCAATCATATTGATACCAAATGATGATTGAAGTTGTGTATATTTATATAAGTTATTAATCATAACATGTGGATTAACATCGCGTCTAAGTTCGATAACAATGCGCATCCCTTTACGATTTGATTCATCTCTTAAGTCAGTAATTCCATCAACAATTTTGTTTTTTGCGATTTCTGCAATACGTTCAATTAAAGTTGTTTTATTGACTTGATAAGGAATTTCAGTAACGATGATACTATTTTTATTTTTATGTGAAACGATCTCTGTAGTTGCTCTTACAGCAATAATACCTTTACCTGTTTCATATGCTTGACGTAATCCAGTAAGGCCTAGAATTTGGCCTCCTGTAGGGAAGTCTGGTCCTTTGATATATTCCATTAATTCAGCAATAGTAATATCTTCATTTTCCATATAAGCTAAGATGCCATCAATGACTTCAGTCAGATTATGTGGTGGGATATTGGTTGCCATACCAACAGCAATCCCAGTCGATCCGTTGACCAAAAGGTTAGGATATCTTGCTGGAAGTACACTAGGTTCTTTTTCAGACCCATCATAATTATCAACAAAATCTACTGTGTTTTTTTCTAAGTCTTGAACAAGCTCTCCGGCAATTTTGCTCATTCTAGCTTCGGTGTAACGCATCGCTGCTGCACCATCACCATCAACTGAACCAAAGTTACCATGTCCATCAATTAAAGGCATCCTATAGTTGAATGGCTGCGCCATACGAACCATTGCATCATAAACACTTGAATCACCGTGTGGGTGATACTTACCAATCACTTCACCGACGATTCTAGCTGACTTTTTATGAGCACTGGTTGCTGTCATATTTAAATCATTCATTGCATATAAAATACGTCTTTGAACTGGTTTTAATCCATCTCTAATATCAGGTAATGCACGTGATACGATAACACTCATTGCATAGTTTAAAAATGAGGATTTCATCTCGGTTGAGATATTAATCTCTTTTACTAAACCTTCGGTTGTCTTTGTTGTTTCTTCCATCTGTTATATCCTCCTATGCATCAATATTATCTGCATAAATTGCATTTTCTTGAATGAAGTTTTTTCTAGGTTCAACTTCCTCACCCATAAGCATACTAAATACCATATCTGCATCTAAAGCATCTTTTAAAGATACTTGTAGTAAAGTTCTTGTTTCTGGGTTCATCGTTGTTTCCCAAAGTTGTTCAGGATTCATTTCCCCAAGACCTTTATATCTTTGAAGCGTTGGTCTACCGCCCATTTCTTCTAGTAAAGTATTAAGTTGTTGATCTGTATAAACATATTCAACTCTTCTACCTTGTTGAACTTTATATAATGGTGGTTGAGCGACATAAACATATCCTAAATCTATCAGTGGTTTCATATATCTAAAGAAGAATGTTAAAAGTAAAGTTCTAATATGTCCTCCATCGGTATCAGCATCGGTCATGATCACAATTTTATGATATCTTGCTTTTGCTGGATCAAACTCTTCTCCTATGCCTGTACCGATTGCTTGGATCATAGATAGGATTTCTTTGTTTGACAAGATTTTATCTAATCTTGCTTTTTCAACATTTAATACTTTCCCTCTTAGTGGTAAAATTGCTTGATATTCTGATTCTCTGCCTTGTTTTGCTGATCCACCGGCAGAATCCCCTTCGACGATATACATCTCTGAGATTGCTGGATCTTTACTTCTACAATCTGCTAGTTTTGATGCAAACCCTAATTGATCAAGTGGAGATTTTCTTCTTGTTGCTTCTCTTGCTTTTTTAGCTGCAAGTCTTGCTCTTGATGCGAGTAAACATTTTTCTACTATTGCTTTTGCATCTTGTGGATTTTCAGCTAAATATCTTTCTAATCCTTCTCCAACAATTTGACTTGAAATCTGACGAACTTCAGGATTTCCAAGTTTTGTCTTCGTTTGCCCTTCAAATTGAGGGTCTGGGTGTTTAACAGATACAACTGCTGTTAAACCTTCTCTAGTATCTTCACCAATCAAACTATCATCTTTTTTAAGTAAATTGTTATCAGTTGCATATTTATTAATGACACGCGATAAAGCAAGTTTAAATCCATCTTCATGCATCCCACCTTCATGGGTTGGGATATTATTTGCAAATGAATAGATATTTGTAGAATAAGAATCGTTATATTGTAACGCAATTTCTAACGTGATGCCTTCTGTTTCTTTTTCTGTATATAAAATATCTTGATTAACTTTTCCTTTACCTTTATTTAAAAACTCAACATATTCAACGATACCACCTTCATAGTGATATGTGTTTTCAATAGGTTCATTTCCTCTTGTGTCTATAATTGTAATTTTAATACCTTTATTTAAAAACGCTAATTGTTGAACACGACTTCTTAATATTTCATAATCATAAACTGTTGTCTCAGTGAACACTAAATGATCTGCTTTAAATGTAATCACTGTACCTGTATGAATGCTTTCACCAATTTCGATCACTTCAGTCATCGGGAAACCACGTTCATATTTTTGCTCATAGATTTTGTTGTTTCTATGAATTTCTACGACAAACCATTCTGAAAGTGCGTTTACTACAGATGCACCAACACCATGTAATCCTCCAGAAACTTTATATGATTTACCATCAAACTTACCACCAGAGTGAAGGGACGTCAAAATTGTTTCTACTGCAGGTCTATTTGTTTTAGGATGTAGATCAACTGGTATACCACGACCATCATCAGTAACTCTGATGATATCATCTTTAAGTACTTCAAGTTTGATATTTGTTGCATATCCACCTAAAGCTTCATCGATTGAATTGTCAATAATCTCCCATACTAAATGGTGTAATCCACGTGCTCCAGTACTACCGATATACATCCCCGGACGCTTTCTTACAGCCTCTAAACCCTCTAATATTTGAATATTCGATGCATCATAATTTGACATGTTCTTTCTCCTTTATAAGTTCAATCATTTCTATGTGATCCATATCAATTTTGTGGACACTATTCATGATGATTTGGTGTTCTTTTGGTAAAGCATTTAAAAATATATTTTGTTTATCTTCATCAAGTTCAGATAATACATCATCTAATAGGCATATAACTTTTTTATGTGTTTTAGACTCAATCCATTCTAACAGTGCTAATTTAAGCGCTATGACGATTAAACGAGTCTCCCCTTGTGATGCATAAGATTTTGCATCAAAACCTCTAAAACCAATAAAAAAATCGTCTCTATGTGGTCCTGCTAAGGTGGTCTGGTATAAAATATCTTGTTTTTGTTGAGTTTCTAGATATTTTTTAAATCCATTTTTATCTTGATCTGGTTTATATAGAAGTTTAACATCGTAACTACTAAACGCTTGATATTGCTTGATGAAAATTTCATTAATTTCTTTAATAAATTGTTGTCTTTGATCAATTAATTTAATCCCAACTTCAAAAAGTTGTTTGCCAAGTATATCTAAAAATATAAAATCATCTTTTAAATCAACTTTTTTCAATAAACTATTTCTTTGTTTTAAAATTTGTTTATATTCGTTTAAATCATGTAAATACTTTTTATCAACCTGTAGTAATTCAAAATCCATGAAATTTCTTCTAAATCCAGGAGAGCCTTGAATAAGTTCTAAATCATTTGGAGCAAACATGACAACATTTAAATGTCCTACAAATTCACTGATTTTTCTTTTTTCAATATGATTGATTTTTGTTCTTTTACCTGCTTTAGAAATAACAATTTCAAATATATCTTCATGAGTTTTCACTTTCACTTGTGCGAAGGGTTCATTTTTTTTTATTAACTCTTTTTCATCAGATGTTCGATGTGATTTTGTTGTCGCACAAAAATATATACTTTCTAAGATACTTGTTTTACCACTACCGTTCTCACCGTAGATATATACAAAGGGTTGTTTAATATCTAATGTGTAATATGTGTGGTTTCTAAAATTTTTAAGTTGAACTTTTTGAATCATAAACTAAATAATATACAGTATCGAAAATCATAATTTGGTCTCCGTGAAATAACTTTTTACCTCGTTCAGTTCTTCTTTCGTGATTCACAAAAACTTCATGTTGTAATAAAAAAAACTTCGCTTCACCACCTGAACCGATGTAATCAGTTGCTTTTAAAAATTGACCTAAAGTTATGAATTCTGTGTGCATTTTAAATTTTTTCATCTTTTTATCCCTCTGTATTCTTTTATATTATATCATAATATAAAGAAAAAATCATCTATTTTCAACAATTTAAACGGTCATAAATGTTCATCTCATGGCTATATAAAAAAAAGCCTTAAAATTGAAATTTCGGCTTTTTTTATTATTTTATATTTTTTATATTTTTCTTTTTAATCGATGCGAACTGGTAAAATTAAATGTAGTAAATCTTGATCTAGATTACCTTTAATAACGAATGGTTTTACTTCTCCAGCAAATTGAATTGTGACTTCATTTGATGAGAAAGCTTTAAGTGCATCTACTAAATATCTTGAACTAAAAGCGATTTTAATCATTGGTCCAATAACATCTGAAGATGGGATGATTTCTTCTAGTGCATCCCCAACTTCTGTATTTGTTGAACTCATTTCTACAATATGATCTTCTCTTAGTGTCATTTTAATGATATTGTAGTTTGTTTCTCGATCTCTTGGAGATAGTAAAGATACACGTTCTACAGCTTGTAATAATTCTTCTTTGTTAAACGGGATACTTACTGGAAATTCTGTAGGAATGATTCTCATTGTATCTGGATAAGTACCTTCTAATAATCGTGTTTGGAATAAGGTATTATTCATTTTAAATAAAACCTTGTTTGGGTTAATATATAACTCAACATCATCATTTGAAGTATCTAGAATTTTATTAAGTTCATCTAGACTCTTATTAGGAATAACAATATCAAATTCTTTAGAATGTGTTCTTAACTTGACATTTTTTTGACTTAATCGATAACTGTCGGTTGCAACACAATATAGATGGTTATCGCGATATTTAAAGTTAACACCTGTTAAAATTGGACGTTTTTCACTTTGTGCTGTAGCAAAATTCGTTTCTTTAATAATGTTTTTAAATAATTGAGCATCTAATGTGATAGGATTATCTAAATCAAGGAAATCCACTTCTGGATAGTCTTCTACATCCATCAAGCGAAGTTTAAACTCTGATCGATCAGCTTTAATAACAATCAAACGATCTTCTATTAATGCAAACTCAACACGTTTAGATGTAATTTTTCTCATAATTTCAATTAAGTAACGACCAGGTATTGCTACTTTACCTGTTTCTTTAATTGATATAGATTGATCATCAATTAATACTTGAATAGCTACATCTGTATTACTTGTTGTTAATATCACATGATCTTCATTCACTTCAAACTTCACAGCATATAAAATGGGAAGTGGTGTTTTAGAAGGTAATCCTTTTTGTACAGTTAGTAGGTGATTTAATAATACATCTCTATCGATATTAAAAATCATAGCGGAAGCTCCTTTATTTTATATATTTAATCTTTAATTATTGTTGTTAGTCAAGGTGGATAAGTGGGAAAGTATAATTAAAGGCTTAACACTGCTATTATTATACCATATTATCAACAATTTATAAACATTAATTTTGTGTGAAATGATCGATTTTTTTATTAATAGTTTCTATTGCTAGTTTAAGACTTGAATCTTGTTTTATTTCGTTTTCTATTTTCTCACAAGCGGCTAATACTGTTGAATGATCTCTACCTCCAAACAACATACCTATTGTCTTATAAGGGATATTATATTTAGATTTAATAAGGTACATAGAAATATGTCTTGGAAGTATATATTTTAAATGACGTTTTTTACCAATTAAATCATCAACTGTGATTCCATAAAAATCACTTACAATACTTTGAATTTTATCGTAATTATTTTCGTTTAAAGAATTACTCTTTCGTTTCGTTTTTAAGAGGGGTTCAAGCGCCTCATTAACTGATTCTAAGGATAAGTCTAAGTTGTTCGCTAAACAATAAAATAAGACACGTTTTAAAGCACCTTCAAGCTCTCTAATATTGGTTACAAAAGATGAGGCAATGAACTCTAAAACATTATTAGGAATATCGTGAATATCTGATGATTCTGTAGCTAATTTTCTTTTTAAAATTTCAATTCGATGTTCTAAATCTGGCACCTGAATATCAACAGTTAATCCGACTTCAAATCTAGATGTTAAACGGGACATAATATTCTTCAATTCAGATGCTGGTTTATCACTTGTAATAACAATTTGTTTATTTTGATGATACAAAAAATCGAAGAGTTTAAAAAATTCCATTTGTGTTTTAGTTGCACCACCCATGATTTGGATGTCATCGACTAATAAAACATCAATATCTCTATATTTTTGATTAAAATCATCCATTTTTTCTTTTCTTAATAAATTTGCAAAATCTTCAATAAATCCGTCAGCTTTTACATACATAATTTTTTTATGAATATCATTATCTAAGATATAATTACCAATAGCTTGCATTAAGTGGGTTTTTCCAAGGCCAACATCTCCAAAGATATATAATGGATTTGCAACCATACCAGGTTGATCAGCGACTTTCATTGCCATTCTAAATGCAAAATTATTACTTTTACCAACAACAAAATTATCGAAAGTGTAACTTCGATTGAGATTGCCTGGTCTATATTTAAGATTTAAGTTTCTTTCAGGGCTTATGAGTGTTTCTTCAGGAATTAGTTCTGATTCAGTCACAAATTTAAAATGAATCTTATCCTTATTGTATTTTTCAGCAAGTTCATTAATCTTATTAATGTAAAACTTATTGATTCTATTCTTGATAAATTCATTAGGGACTACGACGTAAATTTGACCATTAGAAAACTTATGTGTTTTCTTCAATGGTTCGAAGACATCCACAAATAATTCTTCTGAAAAAATATTCTCTAAGTCGTTTAGTATTTTCTGCCATAATTGATCATATTCATTCATATTTATATACCCTTTCATCACTGTATTGATATCTTATCATAAATCAAACCATATGAACTAAAAACTTATCCACAATTTTTGTGGAAAACTTCTTACTATTTCATTAAGTTATTTTCCTGAATGTGGATAAAATATGAAAGATAATACCTTTATAAAGAGAATTAATAGATTTATCCAGTTATCCACAATGTGTGTAAAATGTTTGTAAGTTATCCACAGTGTATAGATTGATTTATACACATCGATCAAACAGAAAATTGAAACAAATTAAATAAGAAATCAAAAAGTTTTTTTATTGTTGACAAACACAAATACTTTTTATATAATAAAAAAGCATGGTTTCGCAAGAAAGGTGGTTTTATTTGTGAAAAGAACATATCAACCAAGTAAGCAAAAACGTCAAAAGACTCATGGATTTAGAGCGAGAATGGCAACTGCTGGTGGTCGTCGCGTACTTGCACGTCGCAGATTGAAAGGCCGCGCAGAATTAACTGTATAAATTGAATTATTTTAAAACACTAGGACTACTCGATTAAAATAATAACTATATGTTATTTTTGAGTAGTCTTTTCTTTTAAAATATATAAAAAATGGAAAAAAAATATCGCATTAAGAAATATAGCGAAATCGATGCGATCTATAAGAAAAGAAAATCGAAAAATAACGATTATTTTGGTGTATATCAAGATCAAGACCAAGAAGCTAACAACTTTAGGTTCGCAATGTCTATTGGTAAGAAATATGGCAATGCTGTTGAAAGAAATCTAGCAAAAAGAAGAATTCGGATGATTGTCAGCGAATTTAAAGATGCTTTTAGAAAAGATGCACTCATTTTAATAGTTATTAAACCAAAAGCAAAAAGACTCTCATTTCAAGAAATGAGAGAGGAGCTTAAATCGCTCTTAAAAAAATCAAAATTATTGGAGAACGAAAATGCAAAAACATTATAAGAAATTATTTTTTATCGCAATGATGTTCATGTTCGTCATCACACTGGCATCATGCGGCGGATCTGATGAAGTTGGGCATATCGTCGTAAACAATCCTTACGGAACAAATGGAGAAAAACTTGTTTTTGACTATGAAGATAGAAACTCTATTGTTTTTAAAGGAGAAGGTGGGTTATCTTATTGGGCATTAACTGAATCAGGAATTGCACCTGAAGCGCCAGTTGTCTATGAAGGATTACTTCCATCAAATGTATCACCAGATGAAATAGGCATTGAAGGTGGCGTTCAAACATTTACATTTACAACAAATGATATTGAAGCGTCATTTAATATATATATTAAACCTGAGACAGTTGTTGAAGATAACGAGATTGTTATGGTGGCGTTCAGATTCCCAACTGTAGATGGAATTTTATACAATATGGGTGAGACTTTCGATGTTAAAGATATCGAAGCATACGCAGTTGAAAAAGACGGAGATATTGTTAAAGTTCACGAAGAACTAGATGAAGAAGCTTTTGCTGCTTTATTTTCAGATAACAATTATGATCCTCTTGGAGAAGATGGATTTAAGAATCAAATCAGTTATGAAGTTTCATTTACTTACGAAGGGTATACAGAAAACTTTGAAGTTTATGTTGCAGGTGGTGAAAAGCCAATCACAACTGAAGATGCTGGATTCTTTGATTATGTATTAGTGATACCAGTTGCATTCATCATGCAGTTTTTCGCATCAATTTTAGGGAATTCATTTGCATTAGGTATTTTATTTACAACTATTGTTGTAAGAACACTTGCTTGGCCAATTTATGCTAAGAGCAATGACATGACAATGAAAATGAATGTTGCACAACCAGATATGCAACGTGTTCAGCAAAAATATGCAACAAGAAAAGATCCTCAATCACAACAAATGATGCAAATGGAAATGATGCAGGTATATAAGAAACACGGAATCAACGTTTTAGGATGTTTAATGCCGTTTTTGCAAATGCCAATCTTCATCGCTATGTATGGGGTAGTTAGACGTATATCACTTGAAGGTGGTATGTATGCTGATTCTGTATCAAATACAAACTTCTTAGGCATCAATTTAGCAAACACAAATGATGGTATTACAGCGTTAATTTTAGCAGCTATTGTTGGGGCAACAATGTTTACATTACAAAAAATATCAATGAAAAAACCAAGTTATGCTAAAAACACATATAAACATAATGCAAATCCACAGGCACAACAAACAGAAAAGACAATGAAGTTTGTTAGTTACTTTATGGTAATTATGATGATGTTCATTTCTTATCAAAGTAATGCCCTAGCACTTTATTGGATTTTTGGTAATATTTATTCATTAGGTCAAACACTATTTAACAGAAAATTAAATGAGAAGAAACACGCTAAGTTACAAGAAAAACAATTGTTGGGGTGAGTTTATGTTAAAGAGAATTGAAATTGAAGCAAAAACATTACAAGAAGCAGAAAAAATGGCTGTTGAAGCCTTAAAGATACAACTAGATAAAATCAAATTAACAGTATTAAAAGAAAAAAAGGGATTATTAGGTATAGGGTCCTCAGCAACTTATGAAGCAACTCCAAATGTTAATTTAGCACTTGAAGGAAAAATGTATTTAGAAAACATCCTTCAAACGATGGAAATCGGTTCTAGAATGGAAGTAAGAACTTTGAACGATGGTGAAGAAATTCACTATAGCATTGATAGTGATGAAAATGCATTGTTAATCGGTAGAGAAGGTAGAACATTACTTTCTATACAATATATGCTTAGAAACTATTTGAACACGTTTGTTGACGGACATTTAATTGTCGCACTTGATATCGGACATTATCACGAAAACAGAAAGCGTCAACTAGAAATTCTAGCAACTAAAACAGCTAAAGAAGTTGCACAAACTAAGATTGCTGTTAAGTTGGATCCGATGAATTCATTTGATAGACGTATCATCCACACGAAATTAAGCGAGTGGAGAGACGTCGTTACTGAATCTGAGGGCGAAGGCGAAGATCGTGCGTTAGTAATTAAGCCTAAAAAATAGTAATTAAAAGAGTTTTATGCGTGCATAAGACTCTTTTTCTTTTAAGGTTGTGATATAATATGAACAACTATACTCAGGTGATAAAATATGATAAGAATCTTCCACTCAAAACTCAATAAAAATAAAAAATATAAGAAGAAAAACATTGTTTTTTCTTCCCTAAAATTGATAGTTTTACTTCTCCTAGGTGCAGGCATTTTTACTTTTGGTAAGGCTGTTACTAAAGATTTGTTAGTTAGAGCTGAGATCAACGATTTTAAAGATCGCGCTATTTTTGAATACGAGGAAAATTACGAGTATCAATCCAATGTGTTTCAGACACGTAGATACTATAAAGTTCCACGTGAAACATCGTATGAATTAAATGATTCCAGATCAGTTTTTTATGACGAGTCTAGGAAGTACTTAGGACAAACTGGAGATATATTTATGTCACAAGACTCACCATTCCCGGATCAATTTCTCATACATCAATTTATATCGTATTATTTTGGCGGACACGCAGCAATAAAAAACGAAAACAACCAATTCATAGAAGCGGTCGGTTTTCCGGATAGCGATGAAACATTATGGGATATCATCTCTCATGATGGATCATTACCTCACGATTATAGCGTAACTGTAAACAAAACCAGTAATAATTATTTTCTTAACCCACGATATCGCGCTGAAGGTAGTGAGTTTTATGAATATTTCGGATCTTACTATAGAAAAGATTTTATTGGTATGAGGGTGAAAGATGTTAGTGAATCACAAATTAATGGAGCTGTAGCTTATGCAGATGATAAAGTAGATAAAAATTTGTATAATTTCTTATTCTTTTTAGATATGGAATATAAATATTATTGTACTGATTTGGTATCTAGAGCATATCAAGATGTGATGGTTCCTGAAGATAAACAAACAAATTATTCAAAAGCACTGAATGATGACGGTTTTATCACATCAGTAAATGATATTATTTTAAGTGAACAAACATATATAAGTTTTTATGTAGAGATTATAGATGATATTGTGCATATATATTATCTGGAAGATGTGGAGGGATAAATATGGAATGGATTGAATATGTTATTTTAGGCATAGTCGCTTTTATCATGATTTTAATGGTTTATATTTCAATCAAATTAAATCAGCATAAACCAGGTCAGCATATATCTGTTGAAAAAGATATTCAAGGATACTTTAACGAGAAACTACAAAAAGAATTCGGTGGTTTTAAAGCAGATGTAGCAACTCTAGTTGGACATTCAAACCAGCAAAGTCAAAAGGATTTAAATGAGTTTAAAGACTACATGATGAGTAAAATTGATAAGCAATTTATTCAAATCAATGAGAAGGTAGAACAGCGGTTAGGGCAAGGTTTTGAAAAGACCACAGAAACCTTTACAAACGTCATTGAAAGACTCGCAAAAATCGATGAAGCTCAAAAGAAAATTGAAGTCTTATCAGAGGAAGTTGTTAGCCTTAATGGGCTCTTAACTGATAAGAAAACCAGGGGTATATTTGGAGAGGTTCAACTCTATCAATTACTCACTGCTGTTATGGGTGAAAATAAACAATTATATGAGAAACAAATAACTTTGACAAATGGTTTTATGGCAGATGCAATGGTACATGCACCAGAGCCGCTCGGAGACATTGTCATTGACTCTAAGTTTCCGCTAGATAACTACAAAAGAATGATGGATAAAGGGTTAGGCAAACAAGATCGATTAAATGCTGAAAAAGAGTTTAAAAAAGATGTTAAAAACCACATTAATGCAATCAAAGATAAATACATTATACCTACAGAGACATCTGATCAAGCAATTATGTTTATTCCTGCAGAGGCTATATTTGCAGAACTCACATCATATCATGAAGATATCATGGATTATGCTCAAAAACATCAAGTTTGGATTGCGTCGCCAACCACGCTTTTATCAACACTTACCATGATTCAAACGATTGTTAAAAATATGGAAAGAGATGAGCAAACATCGATTATTCTAGAGGAGTTAAGAAAACTAGGGGAAGAGTTCAAGAGATATGATGAACGTTGGGAAAAACTCAATAGAGCAATCATAAGCGTCTCTAAACAAGCAGATCTTGTGGATAAAACCAGTAAGAAAATTAGTCAAAAATTCAGTAATATTAAGGATGCTAAATTTGATTTAATCGAAGAAGATAATGAAGATGCAGATGAAATTGAGACCATTCTTGATGAAAGTGAAGAAGAATGACATAAGTTTATATTATATAATAATATAAAAAGAATTTAATAGATAAATCTATAGATTGACAAAATCATCATTACCATATATAATGATATAGAAATCAATGAAGAGACAAGTAACCTTAGATCTATTTTTACTAGAGAGTTGGAAAAGGTGGAAACCAACATCAATAACTAAGGTGAATAACACTCTGAGAGATAGAAGAAATCACATCAGTGAAAGTAGAACTATCCGCATACCTGCGTTATAGGATTTAGAGGGCTAGAATTTTTTCTAGAACTAAGGTGGTACCGCGTAATCATACGTCCTTAGAGTTTATCTAAGGATGTTTTTTAATTAAAAGAGGTGGAAATATGGAAACAACAGTAAAACAGATTTTTAGAAACAAAGCATCTTACAGCAATCAGAAAGTGACATTAAATGGATGGGTTAGAAACAATCGTGCTCAAAAGGAGTTTGGTTTTTTAAACTTTCATGATGGCACATTTTTTGAAGGCATTCAAGTCGTATATGAAGATCAAAAACTTGAAAATTTTAAAGAAGTTCAAAAAATAAGAGTTGGAAGTAGCGTTAAAGTAGAAGGCATATTGGTATTAACACCTGAAATGAAACAACCTTTTGAAATTAAAGCTACTCAGATAGAATTATTGGGTGATTCACCAGAAAACTATCCAATTCAGCCAAAAAGACATTCTAGAGAGTTCTTAAGAGAGGTTGCTCACTTAAGAACAAGAACGAATCTTTTTCATGCTGTTTTTAGATTAAGAAGTGTTGCAGCATTTGCAATCCATGACTTTTTCCAAAAAGAAGGGTTTATATACACGCATACACCAATTATTACAGGTAATGATGGCGAAGGCGCTGGGCAAATGTTTAATGTCACTACTTTTGATTTAGAACATGTACCTAAAGATGAAGATGGACAAATTGATTTTAAAAAAGATTTTTTCGGTAAACGTACTAACCTTACAGTAACTGGACAACTGGAAGCTGAAGCATATGCATTAGCGTTTAAAAACGTATATACATTTGGACCTACATTTAGAGCTGAAAATTCAAACACACAAAGACACGCATCAGAATTTTGGATGATTGAACCCGAAATGGCGTTTGCTGATTTAGAAAAAGATATGGAAGTTGCAGAAAAAATGGTGAAGTACATCATTAATTATGTATATGAACATCTTCCTGAGGAAATGGAATTTTTTAATAAATTTGTAGAACCAGGACTAAAAGAAAAACTTCAAAATGTTTTAGACAAACCATTCGCAAAAGTCACTCATAAGGAAGCTATCGATATTCTTCTAAATGCGAATGTTAAATTTGAGAATCTTCCTAAACATGGACAAGACATTAATACTGAACATGAAAAATATTTAACTGAGAAACATTTTAAATCACCGGTGTTTGTTACGGATTGGCCAAAAGACATCAAAGCATTCTACATGCGCTTAAATGATGATCAAAAAACAGTTGCTGCAATGGATTTACTTGTACCAGGTTCAGGAGAACTTATTGGTGGTTCACAAAGAGAAGAACGATTAGATGTTTTAGAAAGACGCATGGAAGAAATGCATGTGCCTAAAGAGGACCTAGAATGGTACTTAGATTTGAGAAGATATGGCGGATGTGTTCATGCAGGTTATGGTATGGGATTTGAAAGACTCATCATGTATCTATCAGGTGTAGAAAACATTAGAGATGTCATACCGTTTCCTAGAACTCCAAAAAACTGCGAATTCTAAAAAACAACTTAAAAACACGAATAGATATAAATAAGTGCTGTTTAGCACTTATTTTTTTACAAAAATAGCATTTTAAGACTTCTAGAATTGACATTCGTTGCTTTATATAATATAATTTATTTACCCCTAAAAGCGCTTTCATATTTTTCGCTAGAAAAGTTTAGGTAAAATTGTAAAATTACCTTGTGGTTGGTCATTGAAATTTCATGGGTATTATTATATAATACAAGTGTTGAGGTGAGCAATTTATGTATGTTTTACAAAATGCTTTTCAAACCATGAATATGAGAACGATAATTTCGTTTTTTTCATATATAAATAGCTGAGTGCTTTTGGGACAGCCAGGAGTGCTTTTATTTTTATTCATTTAAAAAAATTACAATAAGGAGTATGAATCAGACATGGAGATTAGATTAGAGAATTTAACAAAGGTGTTTACTGATAAAACGGGGAAACAAACCAGAGCAGTAGACGACTTAACTGTTACAATTCCATCAGGCAAATTAGTTGGATTACTTGGACCTTCAGGATGTGGTAAATCTACCACTTTATTTATGATTGCAGGATTACACCAACCAACAGATGGGAAAATTTACTTTGGAGAAGACGACGTTACACGTTTAGCTCCAGAAAAAAGAGGTATAGGATTAGTGTTTCAAAATTATGCACTTTATCCACATATGACGATTAGACAAAATATCATGTTTCCTCTTGAAAATTTAAATATCAAAAAGAAAGAGGCAGATGAGTTAGTTTATGAAATGGCTAAACTTGTAGGTATTGAAGACCAACTAGATAAAAAACCATCTCAATTATCTGGTGGACAACAACAAAGGGTTGCGATTGCACGTGCTCTTGTTAAAAAACCAAGAGTGTTATTATTAGATGAACCCCTATCAAATCTAGATGCACGCTTAAGATTACAAACCAGAGAAGAAATCAAACGTATCCAAAGAGAAACAGGTATTACAACGATCTTCGTTACTCATGACCAAGAAGAGGCAATGAGCATTAGTGATCAAATGGTTGTTTTAAACTTTGGTGTTAAGCAACAAATGGATGCACCTCAAGATATGTATAACAAACCAGATAATTTATTTGTTGCAAAATTCTTAGGTAACCCACCAATCAATGTGATTGACGGTGAAGTTAAAAAAGGAAAAATACAACTACTTGACGGTACTGTACTTGGTGAAACAAAAGTTTCTGATGGTTCATACGTTCTAGGGTTAAGACCAGAAGATTTTAAAGCTGATGAGAACGGATTTAATGTAGATACAACCGATATTGATCATACAGGTAGAGATACAATGATTCGTTTTATGATTGGAGATAAGCAATTACGCGCTTTAGTGGATTCAGAATCTGTTGAAGGTAAAAAAACAATTAAACTTGCCGTTAAGAAGAATAAGATTCATATCTTTGATAAAGAAACAGGAAACATTCTGTCATGAAAGAGTTTATTAGAGAGTTAAGATGGACATTTAGATCTAAAACACATCATGCTTCTGTTAAGATCAATGACTTCTTAGAAAGAAATCACCTTAGATTTTTTGCACATTTACCTGGTTGGTTTAAAGCGATATTCTTTTTACTACCAGCTATTCTTATATTAGGCGTATTTACTTTTTATCCAATTTTTAATTCATTTTTAGTATCCTTTTTCTCAGGATATAACGTTGTTACCGGAGAATTTGATGGTTATACACTCATCGGTAACTATGTAACGGTTCTTAGTGAGTCAGGATTTAGACAAGCTGTATTAAACACTGCAATCATCGTTTTTGTTAGTGTTCCGATTTCGATTCTTGTCGCATTATTTATTGCGGTGGCTATGCATTCGATTAAACCGCTTAAAGGTTTTTTCCAAAACATGTTTTTCCTACCTTATGTTACAAACTCAATCGCGATTGGTTTAGTATTCGCATTTATGTTTAAAGGTAATACCAATGATTTATATAACTTAGGGTTAGCAAATCAAATTGTGACATGGTTTGGTGGAACTCCAGTACCTTGGATAGGCGTTGGAGCAACATATTGGTCTGCAATGTCAGTTATATTAATTCATGGTGTTTGGGCAGGTCTTGCATTTAAAATTATTGTATTCTTATCAAGTATTCAAGGTATTGATAAACAATATTATCAAGCAGCTCAAATCGATGGAGCATCAAGAAACAAACAATTTAGAAGAATTACTGTACCTTTGATTTCTCCAATGATTTTCTACATCTTAGTTACTTCAATCATTGGCGCATTTAAGACATATTCATCAGTTGTAGCCATAATTAATGTTAATGGTATCATTACAACTGGTGCATCAGGTCAAATCAATTTAAAGACAATTGTATTCTTCATTTATGAGTATTTACAAGAAACTGGAAGAAATGGCGCGTTAAGTGAAGCTGCTGCAGCTGCAATCTTATTATTCTTAATCATTATGGTATTCACCGTAGTTCAATTAAGAGTTGGTAAGAAACGTGTTCATTATTGATAAAGGGAGGATATTATGAGAAAAATTACAAATGAAATTAAACGCATACAAATCATAGCTAACCTTATCGATATTGTTTATGTTGTCTTTGCATTTATTCTTGTTGCATATTTATTCGGTGCACTTGTTGAACCGGCAGCAATCACTGATGTGGTTGATCCTAACACTGAATATACAGTTTTAGGGTTTACAGTTATTCAAACAACGGTAAACTTACTCATTGGACTCTTACTTGGATATCTATTAGTGTTCACACCAATTGCTTTCCAAAATATGAGAAGATATTTTAGTAAAGAAGCTGTTGAGGTTGATGAATGGTCATATAGAACACAACACTTATATAGTGCAATGAGTTTATTGACATTTAATCCGTTTTCAGCGGTCTTAAGATTCCATATCGGTTTTATGATGAAAGATCTTGTTAAAGGATATAAATTCAAGCAAACAATGATCAATGCAGGCCATAAAACAAAAGCTTTCCTAACTGGAGAGACATTTAAAAAAGCAAAAGAAAGAAAAGAAAGAAGAGCTGCTCAATCAGAGAGTCAACAAGACTTAGAGAAAATTAGTCAAAGAGACTTTATGCTCAAAATTGTTAGACTTTCCATAACTTATACATTCTTAACACTGATGGCACTTTTCATCTTTATTCCATTCTATTGGATGATTTTAACAGCATTAAAAACAAATATTGAGTTAACTGAGTCCTTAAATCCAAGATTCGTGATTGGACTTGGAGAAATGCAATGGGTGAACTTTAGAATCGCAATTACTAGATTTAATTTTGGTACATACATTTGGAACACAATTGTTGTAGGTGTATTAACGATGTTAGGTACGGTTACAACAACTATTTTAGCGGCATTCGCATTCGCAAGATTAGACTTTAAAGGCAGAGACTTTATCTTTTCAGTTTTATTACTTACGATGATGATTCCTGGAGAATTATATACAATTACTAACTATGTAACTGTATCAAATCTAGGATGGATTGATAAAATGGCTGCGCTTATATTCCCATTTATGGTAAGTGTATTCTATATATTCTTCTTAAGACAAGCATTCAAACAAATTCCAGATACACTATACCAAGCGGCTCGTGTTGATGGCTGTGGAGACTTTAAGTATTTAACTAGAGTCATGATTCCAATCGCCAAACCTACCATTATCACAATTATCATATTAAGTGCAATTGGTGCATGGGATGCATATATTTGGCCACAGTTAGTTACTAGATCTCAAGATAATTGGTTGATTTCAGTAGCACTACGTGGTACGAGCTTTACAACAGATTCCGGAGCAAGTGATGCTAGACCGATTTATAATATCCAATTAGCAGCAACTGCACTTGTAACTGTTCCATTAATTATATTATTCTTCTCACTTAAGAAGTTCATTATTTCTGGTGTTGGAAGAAGTGGTACAAAAGGTTAAAAATATCTATAAAGATATAGTATATAAATATTTTAGGAGGATTAGAATGAAGAAAGTTTTATTTTCAATTTTAGTTTTACTGGGTGTTTTGACACTTTCTGCTTGTGCAACAAGAAGAAATCAAGCACCAACCATAACAGTTGAAAATCCTACTCAAGTGATTCAACAAGGAGATGACTTTGATCCACTTGATGGAGTAACAGCTGAAGATGAAGAAGATGGTGATTTGACAGATCAAATCACAGTTAGCGGTTATGAAACTGGAGATAACAATATTATTGGTACATACGTTATCACATTATCAGTTGAAGACAGTGATGGAGCTCCAGCAACTGCAACAATCAACTTAACAGTTCAAGGTGATACAAATGTTGAACCACCACAATTGTTCGGTGTTGTTAATGAACAAACTTATTTTATCGGTTCTGGCGATTATGATCCACTTGCTGGTATTACTGCGCAAGCTCCAGATGGTACTGATATTACAGATACTATTGTAGTGAGTGGTGCATATTTATTAGATACTGCAGGAACTTATACAATTAATATTAGAGTAACTTATGACGGTGTACGTGCAAGTGATTCTATTACATTAAGAGTTGTAGATAGTGGTATTCCATCGGCGTTAACGGATACAGTGACTATTGAATTCTGGCATGCGATGGGCGAAGATAAAGCAAACTTAATTCGTGGTTATGCTGATGAATTTATGGATTTATATCCAAATGTTACAATCGTTATTCCTGAAGGTGCTGGTAATTATGATACGTTAAAGAGTAATATGATTAACGCGATTACTGCTGGTGATTTCCCTAATATGGTTCAAGGATATCCAGACCATGTAGCTGAGTACTTAAATGGTAATGCAGTTTTAAGTCTTAATCCATACATTAACTCTGCAACATTTGGTTTAAATGGTGATGATGCGCTTGATGATGTTATTGCTTCTTACTTAGAAGAAAATACTCAATATGATGCAAATGGTACATATTACTCACTTCCATTTAACAAATCAACAGAAGTTATGATTTACAACCAAACAGTATTTAATAGATTAGGGTTAGCTGTACCACAAACATGGCAAGATATCGTTGATATCGCACCACAATTAGAAGCTGAAGGTAGAGCAATTGCAAAAGCTAAGGTTCTAGCTGCAAATCCTACTAAAACAGAAGCTGAACTAGCTGATCAAATTGCTGCTGCACAAGCATTAGTCGTGCCTGCTGCATATGATTCAACTGGTAACGCATTTATTACTTTTGCAAGACAATTTGGTGGAGCTTACACAGCACTTAACTTCTCAACTTATGAAGGTGAGTTCTTATGGCATGAAAATGCACAAACATTTGCTGCTATGCAATTCTTAAAAGATCATAATGATATCTTTACACTTCCAGAATTCTGGGATCAAGATTATGCATCAACTCCATTTGTTAACCAACAAACATTCGTAACAATTGGTTCATCTGCAGGTGTTACATACAACGTTCCAAGTAGCGGATTTGAAATTGGTGTTGCACCAGTTCCATATAATGAAAACATGCCAGATGAAAAAGCTGTCATTCAACAAGGTACAAACGTATCACTCATGAACACTGGTACTGCTCAAGAAAAATTAGCTTCATGGTTATTCTTGAAATATTTAATTTCAACTGAAGTAACGACACATTGGGCAATCAATACTGGTTATTTACCTGTAAGAACGAGTGCTTATGAATCAACAGAGTATCAAGCGTTCTTAAACAATCCATCAACTACAAATGCTCAAGCTCGTGCTATAGCACTTGCTGCAAACGCTGCATACCAACAATCAGGACATATGTTCTTTGACCCAGCATTTATTGGTTCTTCAAGAGCTAGAAATCAAGTTGGCCTAGCTTTAGAACGTATTATGTTAGGTGATGGAAATATTCAAAGTGCACTTGATGAAGCTTATAATGAAGCTAAAAAAGGTGCGTAATTAGTTAGGTTATCAGCTTCCCCATACGGGATAGTTTTATAACATAGATATTTTAGAAGTCGAATAGACTCAAAAATAAACAAAAAAACGGAGGAATAAAATGAAATCTCAAAGATTTAATTTATCTAGAGTTTTGATGATGTTTATGTTTGTCATCTTTACATCTTTGGTTTTAGTTGCTTGTGGCGACTCAGATCAAGATTTAATTGATGAAGCATTAAACACAGTCGCAGTAACATACGCAAGCGGCGATTCACAAAATTCAGTGACAGAAAATCTGATTTTACCAGAATCTATTGGTGAAATTAGCATAACTTGGACTTCAGGAAACCCAGATGTTATTAGTAACGCTGGTGTTGTAACTAGACCTGAATCAGACACAGAAGTTACATTAACTGCAACATTAACATTGGGGGATATTGAAGAAACAGTTCCATTTACAGTTACAGTTATTGGCGCTGAAGAAGTTGTCGATCCAGCTGATGCACTTGCTGCAGTTGAAATCGGTGGACGTGCATATAAAGATGGCGATATCTATATCACAACTGCAAATATCGTACTTCCTGAAACATCATTAGGTTATGATGTAACATGGACTTCTTCAAATGAAGACATTATTGAACTTGATGGTACAGTTCATAGACCATATTTTGGTGAAACAGACCAAGTGGTTACATTAACTGCAACGATTGAAAATGAAGAAATGACTTATTTAGTCAAAGTATTAGCATACACTTCTAAACCTGTTGATCAAAAATTAGAAGAAGCTTATACTGCATTATTATTGGATGGTATTAGTGGTGGTGTTGGTCAAGATATCAACCTTCCAACTGAAGTTGGACAAGATGGCGTTTCAGTTACATGGATGTCAACACATCCAGAAATCATTGCACCTGATGGTATGGTTACTAGACCTACTAAAGATGAAGGTGACATTGAAGTTACTTTAACTGCATCATTATTCTTAAATGGTAAAGTATTATACAAAGAATTTGATATTTTAGTTCTTGCATTATTAGTAGATCCTACACCATATGCAAGTATCAATGACGCATTAACTAATGCAGTTGCTGGTGATTATATTTCATTTGAAGATGTAACTGTTATTGGTATGACATCAGATACATATTTCTTTACTGATGGTACAGATATACTTGCAGTTTATGGCGCAACTAATGTTGAAGTTGGTAAGGTTTATAACATTTATGGTGCATATGACGTTTACTTTGGTTCTCCACAGTTAAATGCTACAGAAGCTCCTGAGTTACCAACAGTAGCTAGAGAATCAGATGGTGAAGTTTCAGTAATTACACCTACAGCATTAACTGATATCGAAGCAATGCTACCTGACACTGCTCCAACATATGGTGCAACTAACTTAATTAGATACACTTATTATGAAATCACTGCTAGAGTAAGAGTACAAGGTGATGGCAATTACGATACAGTGTTTGTTAATCCAGCTTATGACGGCGGAGACATCAATACAGATGCAAACTCTGCTTATTCAGATAACGCATTAATGATTTACTATAAATCTAATAAAGCTGCATTTGACCAATATGATGGTATGACTGTTACATTTAACGCTATTTTATATGGTTATAGAAGTGACAGAACAATCCATACAATCGTATTTGTTGGTGAAGATGATGAAATCGTATTTACTCCAAGTGATCAAGAAGTTGTAGATATGGCTGAAAATGTATTAGATAAGATGTTTGATTATGAATATATTGAAGAAACAACATTTGATTTAATGACATCAACAGAATATGGTGCAACAATTGCTTGGGAAACAACTTCATCTCTAGTTGATTTAACAACTGGCGTATTATCAATGCCAGCAACTGGACAAGAAGCAGTTACATTAACTGCAACAATCACTAAAGGTGATGTTGAAACTGTATTTACAGTGACATTTGATGCAGGTGAACTTCCAAACATTACAATCTTAAAAGCAATCCAATTAGGAAATGGTCATTTAGTTGAAGTAACTGGTATTGTTACATCTGCTGAATATCAAAACACTTACTTCATCCAAGATGAAACAGGTGGTATTGCAATTTATTCAAGTGATGATGATGTTGAAGCATTCTTACAAGCAAACTATGGTAAAGAAATTACATTAATCGCTGAAAGAGCTTCTTATAGAGGTTTAATCCAATTATCAAACGTTATTACATTTGAACTTGTTGGTGAAGCAACTATGCCAGCTGCTGTAAACGCTGATGAACATGGTTTAGATGCAGACTCATTAGAAGGCTTACAAGGTCAATTAATTGAATTAACTGGTTTAATCGTTATTGATGTTGATTCAGATAGTTATGGTAACGTTTATGTTACTTTACTTGATGGTGTTACTGCTAATGAAATCACAATGAAATGGGATTCAAGAGTTGATTTATCAACTGAGGCACAAGCAGTATTAGACGCAATTGCTGAAAATGATGTTTTAGATATCGTGAATCCACTTGCTTGGAATAGCGCACCATACTTATATTTCACTGACACTACAATGATTACTGAAGGAACTTTAACTAATGAAGCTGCTGTAGCTGCAACTAAAGCTGCGTTAACTGTAGATGTAGATGATGTTGTACTTGAAGATGAAACGTTAGTTTTATTAGACGCATATTTAGGAACTACAATTACTTGGACTTCAGATAACACAGATGTTATTACTGACGCTGGTATGATTACTGTTCCTGCAGATATGAAACAAGTTTTAGTAACATTAACTGCTACAATCACTTTAGACACATTAACAGAAACTAAAACTTTTGAAATTCTAGTTGGTGACATTATCACTATATTAGCTGCTCAAGCATTAGAAGATGACGTAGAATTAAAAGTTCAAGGTGTTGTAATCGCGGATGAGTACTACAGAACATTCTTTATTCAAGATACTACTGGTGGTATTGCAGTTTATACAAGTGATTCTGCAATCAGGGGTATTTTAGTAGCGAATATTGGCAAAGAAGTGATCGTTACTGGTGCTCGTGACACGTATAGTGGATTAAGACAAGTTGCTCCAACACATGTTGAAGCATTAACTACAGGTACATTACCTGCTGCTACAAACGTAGATGCAATTGCGTTAAATGATGATATGCTACCTTATCAAGGTATGCTTGTTGAGTTAACTAATCTTTATGTATCTGATGTATCATCTGACAAATATGGTAATGTTTATATTATGCTAAGCAGACCAGCAGCAAATGAAACAGTTGAGTTGAAGTGGGATTCAAGAGCTGCTTTATCAACTGAAGCTGAGACTGCATTAAATGCTATTCAAATCGGCGATGTAATAAACATTGAAACGGTTTTAGCATGGAGAAATGCTCCACATCTATATTATACAAGCACAACAGTATTATCTGCTGGTACATTAGATGATGCAAACAAAGTTGCAGTTGATGCGATGGCATTATCATTAGAAGCATCATATACTGAAAACACAACATTAACATTACCTACAACTGGCGATCAAGGTTCAAGCATAGCTTGGACCTCATCAAACAGTTCAATTATTGATGCTGCTACTGGTGCAGTTGTTGTTCCTGCAAGTGGACAATATACAATCAGAGTAACTGCAACACTAACTTTAGGTACTGAAGAAAAAGAAGTTGTATTTGAAGTTAAAGTTGGCGTTTATGTAGCAACTGGTACAGAATTATTCATTTCTGAATATATTGAAGGTTCATCTAGCAATAAGGCACTAGAAATTTATAATCCAACAGATGCAGCAATTGACTTAAGCAATTATAAAGTTGCTGTATATTCAAATGGTTCTTCTGAGATGGGTAACAACATTACATTATCAGGAACTTTACAACCTGGTGAAGTGTTTGTAATTTACAATGCTTCTTCAGTTGATGCAATCAAGAATGTGGGAGATATATCAAGTAGTGTTACTTTCTATAATGGTGACGATGCTGTTGCACTTATCAAATTAGATGGTACTACAGAGACAATTATTGATTTGATTGGCGTTATTGGTGTTGATCCAGGTTCATCTTGGCCAGTAGGAACTGGTGCTACTGCAGAATATACATTAGTTAGAGTGGTTAGTGCTCCTAATGCAACTTTCACAGAAAGTGAATGGGTTGTCTATCCACAAAATACTTTTGATTATTTAGGATCTCATCAACCAGCATAATTTTTATTAAACAATAAGATTTGATACAAAGTGGTTTCGTTTCGTTACGGAACCACTTTTTTTATACATTTTTTATCAAATGACGTAATATAAAAACCATCACATAAATATAGGATTAATACCCTGATTGTGATATAATATTTAGTGCACACTAACTTTAGGAGATGTATGATTATGTTAAAAAAATTACTCGTATTATTTGTAGCAATGATGGCTTTAGTAACGATTGCTGCATGTCAAGATGAAGAAGCATTAACACTTCCAGATTTAACAGGAAAATCGAAACAAGAAGTTGTTAATATCCTATCTGGTCTTGGCTTACAAGCATCCATTGAGGATGTAGTTAACATTGATGTAACTGAAGGATATTTTGTATCTTATGGTGAAGGTTTTGAAAAAGGGCAGGAAGTTGAACCAGGGACACAAGTTGTTGTCAATTTTGCTAAGTTTGCAAATATTCTTCCGGATCTAACAGGTAAGAATCAATCTCAAATTTACTCAAGTTTTCAAAAATTCCCAACATTAATTATAGAAATTCAGACACTAGAAACCAATGATATTGAACCTGGTATTTTTGTACAGTATGAATCAAATTATGAAGCTGGAGATATAGTAAACAATAATACAGAAATTGTTGTTTATATTGCTACTGAGAAACCAGAAACAAGTCTTTATATTTCTAAATATTTTGAGGGTTCTGATGACTCAAAAATGATTGAGTTATATAACGATAGCGAAGAGGCTATCGATTTGGCTGATTATAGCATTACCATTTTTAATAGAGTTGCTGGTCAAGTTAATGAAATAACGATTAGTTTAACCGGAACACTACAAGGCAATGATGTTTTTATTATTGCTCATCCAGAAAGTAGAGCAGAGATATTATTACTTGCAGATATGGAATCAGCAGATTTGTTTTATACAGGAAGACAAGCCATAGCGATCACACATAAAAATGGAACACATACTGATGTATTTGGTGATCCAACAGCAGGTATTCAGTTCTCAAACGACAGAACATTTGTAAGACATGATTTTGTTAATGAAGCAAACCCTACATTTACATTAAGAGAATGGGGCATTTATGCAATTGATCATTATGATATGTTCGGTTCTCATCCAGTTGCATATCCTGAAACATTTGCTTTAGAAGATACGTATAAAGCTTTAGATTATTTTACTGAAAAAGGTGGAGTAGTTGAGGTTACATTTGTTTGGAATAATGATGGAGATACCGCATACTTCGAGCCTTATTTCATGGGAGATGCTCGGGTTAGATTTATTGGTATTGATACACTTGAAACAGGTACAGGAAGTTTAGCTACTAACGCACAAAAATATGTTGAAAGTTTACTAGAAAATGCAACAAAAGTATATATCCAACATGATCCAGTTTCCGGTATTTATGATACTTATCAAAGAAGTCTAGGTCTTGTATGGGCTGATGATATTTTAGTAAATTACATGGTTGTAAAAATGGGATATTCTCAAAATAATTACTCTGACCCAACACAAGCTTTAATTTTTAACGGTATATCTTTAGATCAATGGTTTAAAAATGCTGAAGCTTACGCTCAAGAAAACAATCTAGGCATGTGGGCTTAATCCAATGAAGATTGTCAATCGTATTATTTACGGGTTAATTGTTGCGGTTGGGCTTATGCTGGTCGCAACCATTACTGATGAGTATTTTCGCTCTAGAGAAGTGCTAGCAATCACCGAAGAGACATTGCAAAATGAGACCTATACAGATTTAATATCCTCGGCGTATTTTAATGACACTCCAGTTTATGAGGAAACAGTAACAATAAACAATAATGAGTATCTTATTATCATTTATAATGCAGCACATGTTACAAATACTGATTCAGGACTTTTAGCAATTGAAGGATTTCAATTTTTGATGATTCAAAAAAGTGGGACTCATCTACCCGAGTTCTTTGATGTGAAAGTGAAATCTGGAGACGATATAGAAGTCACCTATACAGGGTTTAATTTATATAATCAAGGCCTATATGCTGTTTTTCATCCAGACACACAAGGATCACTCATCATGAGAAGAGAATTCATAAAAGATGGCATGTTTATAGATATTGATCAATTTGTTTTTGAAAAAGACGGAGAAATACTTTTAACTTTAGACATAAATCTAACAGAAGAAATGTTAACTGTAGGATCAACACTCCAAACATACCTTGATGAAAACAATATCGCGCCCAATGCTGATATTGATGGCGTAACCTATAAAGAGCCACTCATTATAGATGTTCAAAACAAAGTCATTCGAAACGTTGTTATCTATTTAGTTTTAGTGATTATTGGCTATATATTGATTTTTATGAGAAAGAAGAAAACTTTAGGTAAAGATCAAGCAACTGAAGGTTTAAAGAAAGATATTGAACGTTTAAAAAAAGATGAAAAAAGCGATGAATAATCGCTTTTTTAATCCATATATGATATACTATTATAATCCGTAAAAGAAAGGAATTATCATGAATATAAAACACGAAATTAAACGAATGATAGAGTCATATCAAAAGATTATCATCCACAGACATCAAAGACCTGATATGGATGCAATCGGATCACAATATGGACTCTCATTATTACTTAAAGAAAACTATCCAGATAAGCAGATTTATGTCGTAGGTGATCTTAACGATATGAGCTATTTAGCAGAAATGGATGATATATCTGATGATACATACAAAGATGCATTAGCCGTTATTACAGATGTTTCTGTAACTAGAATGATTAGTGACGATCGTTATCAATTAGCTAAAGATATTATTATCATTGATCATCATCAAAATGACACTGATGTAGCAAATGTATCGATATTTTATAAAGATCCAGCGTTTGCATCAGCAGCAGAGATGGTCGTCGATTTGGCTAGAACATTTGAGTATAAAATCACCTCTGAAGCAGCAACCTACCTCTATGGTGGTATGGTAACTGATACTGGTAGATTTCTATATATGGCTAATCCATCACAAACATTTGAATTAGCATCATATATTCATAAATTTAATCCGGAAATTCAATCATTTTATGATTATATATACACAGAACCTTTAAAGAAGAGAAAAACAAAACAGTTATTTCAAAATTTTGAACTTACTGAAAACTATGTAGCATATCGTAAAAATGATCAATCAGTCATTGAAGAAAGTGGTTTAGATTTTCAAAGCATTTCTAGAGGTATGGTTAATCAAATGGCAGGTATCATAGAAGTTCCGATTTGGGCAAATTTCACTGAGGATGTTGAAAACAACGTCATTGTGGGTGAGTTTAGATCCAGAGGGATAACGATTGTTGATATTGCTAAAAAATATGGCGGAGGCGGACACAATAATGCTTGTGGCGCGAGTTTAAAAGATTGGAACGAAGTAGAATTAGTATTAAAAGATTTTGATGAAAGGGCGAAACATTATGCAAAAAATACTAAATAAAATTAAAGAGTACGAGACCATTATCATTCATGGACACAAACGTCCAGATGGAGATTGTTATGGTTCGCAGTTTGGATTAAAAGATATCATTAAATCATCTTTTCCAAACAAGGAAGTATATGTTGTTGGACAAACATCTGACTTCGTAGATTATGTAGGTAAAGTAGACACAATCACTGATGATCAATATGTTGATGCATTGGTGATTGTAGTCGACACAGCTACTGAGGAACGCATCAGTGATCCAAGATATAACATGGGGAAATATTTAATTAAAATAGATCATCATATTCCTGTGGATAATTATGGCGATATTAGATGGGTACAAACAGATTTTCCATCATGTGCTCAAATGATTTCATATTTCTATTACACATTTAAAGATGAACTTAAACTGTCTAAAGAAGGCGCTATTGCGCTATATACTGGTATTGTTACAGATACTGGTAGATTTAGATATAGAGGTGTATCAAATATTACACATCAACTTGCAGGTATGTTGTTATCTAAAGGTGTAGATGTTGAATATATCGATTCAAAGTTAAGTAGAGATACTTTAGAAATGGCAGCTCTCAAGGGTTATGTATATTCAAACTTTGAGACTGCTGATGGATTTATATATCTGAAAATGACAAGAGATATTATTGAAAAATATAATGTGTCTGATGAACAAGCTGCATCTGTTGTAAACTTATTATCTGGTATCGATGGATATCCTGTGTGGGCATTATTTATTGAGTATCCTAATGAAATAAGAATCAGACTTAGATCAAATGGACCAACAATTAATGAACTCGCTAATCAATATGGTGGTGGCGGCCATGCTAAAGCTGCAGGATGTAGATTAGAAAACTGGGAACAATTGACTGATTTTACTAAAGATTGTGAAGCAGTTGTAAAAGCTTATAAAGAAGAGGCATAATATGATTCAGGAGTGTCAAACGATTATCGTTGAAAACCCTAAAGCATCACTTATAGACATTGAAAAAAGCTTAGTGACGACATATAAAAAAGACATCTTTAGACCATTTGTAAAAGCAATTAATGAATACAACTTAGTTGAACCAGGGGATAGGATTGCAGTTGGTATATCAGGTGGTAAAGACAGTTTGATACTAGCAAAACTTTTTCAAGAGCTAAAAAAACATAATAAAATCCCATTTGAAGTTGTCTTCTTATCGATGGATCCAGGATTTAGAGATGTCAATCGAGAACTCTTAGAAAACAACTGTAAATATTTGAATATCCCGTTAGAAATTAGAAATTCTGAAATATTCAAAGTTGTAGGTAAAATAGCCAAAGAAAATCCTTGTTATATGTGTGCACGTATGAGAAGGGGATTCTTATACAACGCAGCTAAAGAATTAGGATGTAATAAACTTGCATTAGGGCATCATTTTGATGATGTTATTGAAACGACATTACTCAATATATTTTATGGTGGACAATTTAAGACGATGGTTCCAAAAATTAAGGCAGATAATTTCGAGGATATTGAATTAATTAGACCGATGATGCAAATGAAAGAGAAAGATATTATCAGATGGATTAAAAAAAGTGGTATACAATCGATGAACTGTGGTTGTACTGTAGTAGCTGAGAAAACAAGTTCTAAACGTAGAGAAATCAAAGAGTTAATTGATAATCTAAGAAAGATTAACCCTGATATTGATCAATCTATTTACACAGCTGCAACTAATGTTAATATCGATGCAATTTTAGGTTACGTTAAAAATAATGAAAAGATACATTTCAATAAGATTTATGAAGAAAGGGAGAAAAAATCATGATATTAGATTTAAATTTATCTTTAGAAGAAATTCTAGTTAAAATTATTTTACCTTTAGTGCTAACTTACTTAATATCAGCATTTGTTGGATTAGAAAGACAAAATGTAGGTAAAGCAGCAGGATTATCATCGCATATCTTAGTAGCGATGGGTTCAGCTGGTATTGCAATTATGCAAAGACTCATGTTCGAATATCAAATTGGACTTGCACAAGGCGGCTTAGCAATAGATGCTGAGCAACAAAGAGTAATTGCACAAGTTGTTACTGGTATTGGTTTTGTCGGTGCTGGTGTTATCATTAAAGATCAGGCACATGTGGTCAAAGGTATTACTACTGCGGCGACCATTTGGGTTACTGCGATGGTTGGACTTATTTTAGGTAGTGGTTATATCTTAGTAGGAACAATATTAGGTTTATTTATGGTCATTTTAGTACTTGTAAGAGATATTGTTAGAGGCTTTAATCCATTTAAACCACAAGATAGACAGGAAAATACAGAAAGAGAAAACAAATCATGAATTTAGAAAATATAGCTGCGATAGCTACAGCCTTTGGGACTGCAGGCATTTCAGTTATTAGGATTTCAGGTGAAACTGCAATTTTTGAATTCAATAAAATATTTAAAGGAAGAGATTTGACCAAAGTTAAATCTCATACCGTTCACTATGGACATGTCTTAAACGAAGATATGTCTGTTTTGGATGAAGTGATGGTCACAGTGATGAAGGGGCCCAAATCATTTACTGCAGAAGATACTGTTGAAGTATCAACGCATGGTGGTATTTTAATCACGCAAAAGGTATTGGATCGTATACTAGATATGGATATCAGATTAGCTGAACCTGGTGAGTTTAGTGAGCGTGCATATTTAAATGGAAGAATTGATTTAGTTGAAGCAGAATCTATCATGGATCTGATTCATGCGAAAAGCGAAAAAGCTTTAAAAATTGCTAACTTAGGAGTTCAAAAAGAAACATCGAAACTGATTAGAAATTTAAGATCAAAACTTCTAACAATTATTGCACAAATTGAAGTGAATATTGATTATCCGGAATATGATGATGCCATCATCATGAGTAAAGAAATTATTAAACCAAAGACAGAAGCATTGATTGTTGAAATCAATGATTTACTGAAAGAGTCAGAGAAAAATCAACTCATCAGAGATGGTGTAAAAACAGCTATTGTTGGTAAACCGAATGTTGGAAAATCAAGTTTGCTAAATGCATTATTAAATGAAGAAAAAGCAATTGTTACAGATATTGAAGGAACAACTAGAGATACGATTGAGGCTTATATTAATGTAAATGGTGTAACGTTGAAACTCATTGATACTGCCGGCATTAGGGAGACAGAAGATGTTGTTGAGAAGATTGGTGTAAATCGCTCTAAAAAGGCAATTACAGATGCAGAACTTATATTATTAGTTTTGGATCAAAGTAAAGCTATATCTAAAGAAGATAAAGATTTACTAGAGCTAACAAAAGATAAAAAGCGTTTGATAATTGCAAATAAAGCAGATCTTCCAAAAGCTTTACAACTAGAAGAGGTTCTACAGATTTCTACACTGACTAAAGAAGGTTTAAAAGATTTGGAAAAAGCGATATTGAAGTTATTATCACTTGAAGACATTGATTCAAGAGATTTTAATTATTTATCAAACGTTAGACACATCCAAAAAGTTAAAGAAGCAAGAACATCACTGCTTAATGTTTTATCATCGATTGAACTTGATATGCCAGTTGATGTTTACGCGATTGATTTAACTCAAGCTTGGAAGTCATTAGGTGAAATATTAGGTGAGTATTATCAAGATGATTTATTAAATGAATTATTCTCGAAATTTTGCTTAGGAAAATAACCTATTAACATATCATATATGTTATAATAAAAAAGATAGAAAGGGTGGATGAATATTATGGCATATGTAGCATTATATAGAGCGTATAGACCTAAAGCTTTTGAAGAAGTTGCTGGTCAAAAAGTCATCATAAAGACATTACAAAATGCACTTATGCATGATAAGATTCAACATGCTTATCTATTTAGCGGTCCAAGAGGAACCGGAAAAACATCGATTGCAAAGATTTTTGCGAAAGCGGTCAACTGTTTATCTCCAATAAACGGTAGTCCTTGTAACAAATGTGATGTATGTAAAGGGATTGATCGTGGTGATATTCCTGATGTGATTGAAATTGATGCCGCATCAAATAATGGTGTCGATGAAATTCGAGAACTTCGCGATAAAGTAAAATACATGCCATCAGTTGGTAATTTTAAAGTTTATATCATCGATGAAGTTCATATGTTAACAACAGGTGCATTTAATGCACTTTTAAAAACATTAGAAGAACCACCAAAACATGTGATATTTATTTTAGCAACCACTGAAGTTCATAAAATCCCACCAACCATTTTATCTAGATGTCAACGTTTTGATTTTAAAAATATTGAAACTAGAGATATGGTTGAAAAACTTAATGAGATTGTTGAAAAAGAACAAATTTCTATAACTGAGGATGCAGTCATTGCGATCGCTGAAAATGCTGAGGGTGGATTAAGAGATGCGATAAGCTTACTCGACCAAGCAATATCTTATGCAGATGATGAAATCTCTGAAGAAGATGTACATCAAGTTTCAGGTTCAGTTTCAAAAGCAGCACTTAAGGAAATATTACTGGCAATTGTAAATAAAGAAGTCTCAAAAGCAATTGTCATTTTAAAAGATTTGATTGCTGAAGGTAAAGAAACTAGCCGTATTGTTACAGATTTAATTCTAGCTTTAAGAGATATTTTGATAGAGAAAACCATGAAGGTAGATTTACCTAAATATACCGAATTATTAAGTGTTTTCCCAATTGAAAAAATATATTTTTACTTAGAAGTTTTAAATAAATTATCACAAGATATCAAATGGACCCATCAAAAGCGTGCATATGTTGAACTTGCACTCATTAAAATGATGGAACACCAAACAATTAAGCAACTCGATTTTGAAGCAACTATTTTAGATTTAAAGGCTTCTATTCAAAGTTTAAAGGAACAATCTAAAACACAAGTTAGAACCGTTCAAGCAACAAATTTAGAGCCGTTAGTGACGATTAAAGACGTTGAGCATATACTTAATCAAGGCGACAAAGATAAAAAGCAACTCTTACAAAAAGGATGGTCGTATTTAAAAGATTATCCAAAAGATCATCTAAAGATGGCTGCATATTTACTCTATCAAGGGAATTTAGAAGCGGTTTCTGATTATATGCTTTTAGTTTATGATAATTTAGATATGTGCAGACAAATGTATGATGAAGAGGTTTATGAACAAGTCTTGGAAATCATTAATAACAAGAATGACTTAATTAAAGGATATTATGCTATTTTAAAATCTGATTGGCTTGTGATTAAGGAAATATATGCAGATCTGTGGCATAAAGGACAAAAGAAACCTAAGTTACCGCCACATGATTTGAAATTATACAAAGATTTAAAAGAAGAAAAAAGAACATCAGAAACTCTAAGCTTAGCAAAAGAGTATTTTGGTGAGAAAGTAATTGTAAAGGAGCAATAAAATGAATCCCAATATGTTAAACAAACTCAAAAAGATTCAAAAACAAATGATGGAAGCACAAGAAGCTTTAGAAAGAAAAGAGTTTTTCGGAAAAGCAAGTGGTGTGACAGTCATTATGCAAGGTACAAGACAAGTCATTGATGTACAAATCAATCCAGAAGTATTAGAAGAAGTAGAATTACTTCAAGATGCTATTTTATTAGCTGTCAATGATGCTTTAAAGCAAATTGATAAAGAACAGGAAGAAACAATGGGCCAATTCTCTGGTGGCATGGGTGGTTTTGGATTCTAATGATTCCCAAAATTTTACAGAAAGTCATGGATGACTTTCAAAGATTGCCGGGCATCGGAGAAAAAACCGCTGAACGTTTAGCACTATTTTTGATTTCTGATATGGAAGAAGAACAGTTAATTGATTTTAGCGAACATCTAAAAAAGTTAAAATCGGAAATAAAAACTTGTCCTGTGTGCCATATGCTAACCGATCATGATTTATGCGACATTTGCGCAGATGAGACAAGAGATCAAACACAAATCATGGTGGTATCAGATGCTAAAGATGTTTTCATTTTAGAAAAGATGAATTCTTATCAAGGCGTATATCATGTTTTAGGTGGACTCATAGATTTTTCTAGAGGCATCACAGATAAAGATTTAAACATTGATTCATTATCAGATCGTATCAAACATGCGAGTGAAATGATTATTGCGACCAATGGAACTGTAGAAGGTGAAATGACTGCAAAATTTTTGAAATCTTTATATGAAAATGATACATTAAAGATTACAAGATTAGCATCAGGTCTTCCTGTTGGAGCTGACTTGAAATATGCTGATGAGTTAACATTAAGTAAAGCTGTTGAAAACAGAATGAAATATTAGGAGGTATGTCCATGTTAAATTTCTCGTTATGGGATACAGTTAAAGGATTTCTTCTAGGTCTATATGACAGATTTAATGCATTTTTGCAAGACACATTAGATATAGATGGAAAACTGATTGGTTTATACCAAGAATTTATAGTACCACTCCCCGAGGTTATAAAAATCGTCGGTATTGTGTTTACAGGTATTATTATTGTCTTAGGTATACTATCTTTTGTGAAGAAAATGTTAAAATTATTCATTGTTTTAGCAGTTATTTTGGCAATTGTACTTATTTTAACAAGATTATCATAGAAAAAACTTGCAAAATGAGTATGAATCGTTTACAATATATACGGTTTTAGGAGGCAAAAATGAACGATAAATTTAAATCAATGTCAATGATTGATATTGTTGAACATTTGTTAAAGGAAAATAGCGAGCCTATATCAATACATGATATCATCAAACAAATCAAAGAGATTAAGAATGTTTCTGATGATGATGTAGATCGCTTAACGCAACTTTATATGGATATAACGCAAAGCGCTAAGTTCGTGTATGTTGGCGATGATAAATGGGACTTGAAAGAAAGAAACTTAGAGATGTGGGATAAAGACGGATATGCGTTTGTTACCCCTGATGAAGTTGAAGAAGATGTAGAAGAAGATTTAGACTTCACCGAATTTGATATCGAAGATCTTGAAGAACAAGAAAAAGATGTAGATGATGATGACGAGGATGAAGAAGAGGAAGAAGACGAAGAAATCAAGGAAGAAAAAGAATATATCGATGTAGAACTTCCAATCAAATCTACTGATGAAGATGATGTAGATGACGATGTGGATTTAGAGTTTGATGATGATTATGATGAAGATGATTATAATGAAATCATGGACGACTACGAAGATATGTATGATGAAGATTAATGAATAGAGTGTGCTTAGCACGCTCTTTTTAACCTATAAAAAAGAGAGGATTTGATTTTATGCCAAGTTGGATTGAATGGGTAGGGTATGTAGCTAGTTTAATTGTCTTGATTTCACTAGTGATGAGTAGTGTGAAAAGATTAAGATGGATTAATCTATCTGGATCACTTATTTTTGCAGTTTATGGTATTTTAATTTCTTCATATCCTGTAGCAGCTATGAACTTAGGTATTGTTTTAGTGAATTCGTATTATTTATATCAAATTTATAGTAAAAAAGACTTATTTGAACTAATTCCTGTTCAAGATGATGCATATTTTGAACATTTTATAGATGTTTATAAAAAAGATATGAGTGAATATATTCATTTATCGCATGATATAAAACAGACTGGATTACTTAAGTTTTTTGTTTATAGAAATACTGTACCTGCCGGATTATTTATCGGAAGAGCAATAGACGAAGATAAACTTGATATTTGGGTGGATTATACTACACCAATGTATCGAGATTTTAAGATAGCAGAGTACATCTACACAAAGAAAAAACAAGTTTTTTTAGACAAAGGGTTTAAGATGTTATATACAAAACCTGGGCAAGAAAAACATAATAAATACCTTGAAAAAATCGGATTTACATTAACTGAGTTCAAAAATGAACCTTATTATTCTAAAGAAATATAAAAATATGATTGTATGATGTTTTTGTTTTTGATATAATAAACAAGGGCACACCAAAGAGTCTCCTAAATGAGGAGACTCTTTTATATTTTTTTAGGAGGATAAGAAATGGCTAAATATATCTTTGTAACTGGTGGGGTTGTTTCAAGCCTAGGTAAGGGCATAACTGCTTCAGCAATCGGACAACTATTAAAGAGTAGAGGATTAAAAGTATTCATGCAGAAGTTTGACCCTTACATTAATGTTGATCCAGGAACAATGAGTCCATTACAACATGGAGAAGTTTTTGTGACTGATGATGGTGCTGAAACAGATTTAGATTTAGGACACTATGAAAGATTCATTGATGAAAATTTAAACAGACACTCGAGCATTACTACAGGCAAAATTTATCAATCTGTTCTAAAAAGAGAACGACGCGGAGATTATTTAGGCGCGACTGTTCAGGTGATTCCCCATATTACTGATCAAATAAAGAAGAAACTAAGGGATGTTGCTAAACATACCAATCCAGATGTCGTCATTACTGAAATTGGTGGAACCGTTGGGGATATCGAATCCCTTCCATTTTTAGAAGCAATTAGACAAGCAAGACATGATTTTGGTTTTAATAATACTTTATATATCCATAATACTTTAGTTCCTTACTTAAAAGCAGCTAATGAAATTAAAACGAAACCAACTCAACATAGTGTTAAAGAATTAATGAGCTTAGGGATCCATCCCGATATTATTGTTTTAAGAAGTGAAAAACCAATTGAACAAAGTGTTAAAGATAAAATCGCATTATTCTGTGATGTTGATGATCATGCTGTCTTTGAATCGTTAGATGTTGATGTATTATATGAAGTGATTACAAAAATGCATGAACAGCATATTGATGATTGGATTTTAAAACATTTTGGATATGAAAATTTAGAACCAGCTGATGTTAAGCCATGGTATGAACTTGTAGATCGTATACACAATCTAGATGGCAAAGTTACTATAGGGTTAGTTGGAAAATACGTGAAACTCCATGATGCTTATTTATCTGTGTCAGAGAGTTTGAAACATGCAGGGTATTTTCATAAAAAACAAGTTGAAATTAAATGGATTGATGCTGAAGAAGTCGATGAAAACAATATTGAATCTTTTATCAAAGACTGTGATGGTATTTTAGTACCTGGTGGATTCGGTCACCGTGCAACAAAAGGAAAAATTGCCGCAATCACTTATGCTAGAGAAAATAATGTTCCATTTTTTGGTATTTGTTATGGTATGCAACTTGCAGTGATTGAATACGCACAACATGTACTTCATCTAGTTGGCGCAAACTCCACAGAAATTGATGAGAAAGCTCCACATCCAGTCATCTCACTTCAAAGAGGAAGAGAAACAGATGAAGATTTAGGTGGTACATTAAGATTAGGTCTATATGATTGTGATTTAAAGAAAAACACTAAAACATATGATGCTTACCAGGAAAATGTAATCAAAGAAAGACATCGTCATCGTTATGAGTTTAATAATAAATATTTAGAGGATTTCGAACAAAGCGATATGATGATATCTGGGTTTAACAAAGACTATCATTTAGTAGAAATTGTAGAACTAAAAAACCACCCATGGTTTATTGCAGTTCAGTTTCACCCAGAGTTTTTATCTAGACCATTAAGACCACATCCACTTTTTAGAGATTTCATAGGGGCTTCAGTTAAAAATAGTGTAAAAAAATAGGGGTTACACAAACGTTTACACAACAGTTATCGATTGTAATAAATAGGTAATTGTAATATAATATAAGTGATAAAAATTCAAGGAGGAATATAAAATGTTAGTATCAGCAAGAGAAATGTTAATTAAAGCACATAAAGAAGGTTATGGTGTTGCTCAAATTAATATTAATAATTTAGAATGGACAAAAACAGTATTACAAACAGTTAACGAATTAAAATCACCAGTGATTTTAGGTGTATCAGAAGGTGCAGCTAAATACATGGGTGGATTTAAAACAGTGATGGCGATGGTTAAAGCGTTAGATGAATTCTATAATGTCACTGTACCAGTTGCAGTTCATTTAGATCATGGAACATATGAAGGTGCATTTAAAGCTTTAGAAGCTGGATTCACTTCAATTATGTTTGACGGTTCTCACTATGATTTTGAAGAAAATTTAGCGAAAACTAAAGAAGTCGTTGCTGCATGCCATGCAAAAGGTGTATCAGTTGAAGCAGAAGTTGGTTCAATTGGTGGTGAAGAAGATGGTGTTATTGGCGCAGGAGAAATCGCAGATCCAGAAGAATGCCGTCAAATTGCAGAAACTGGTGTTGATATGTTTGCTGCAGGTATCGGTAATATCCATGGTAAATATCCAGAAAACTGGAAAGGTTTAGATTTTGAAGTCTTAAAACAAGTTCAAGATGTAACTGGTGGTATTCCATTAGTATTACACGGTGGAACTGGTATTCCAGCAGACCAAGTTAAAAAAGCTATTTCATTAGGTGTATCTAAAATTAATGTGAACACAGAATTACAATTAGCTTTCGCAGCTGCAACTCGTAAATATATTGAAGCAGGCAAAGACTTAGAAGGTAAAGGATTCGACCCTAGAAAATTATTAGCTCCAGGTGTTGAAGCTATGAAACAAGTGGTTACTGAAAAAGTTGAAATGTTTGGATCAAAAAACAAAGCATAAATATTGTTGAGGTGAAATCATGCGTGATGAATTAAAGTATCATGAGTATGCAAATTGGAAAATGGAAAACCATGATTTATTAAAGTATTTGACTGAAAACAATTCCGATTTATTGATACGTTTTAAACACGTTTTGGATGTCACTGACTATTTGTATGACAAACTGATTGATGACCCTAATTTTTCGGATGATGAAGATCAAATATTTGAAACAGGTTTTTATTATCTATTTGATCAAATTGAGACAATCACTGAATTGTTAAAGCCCTATCAAAATGATTATCAAGCTTTGGAGTTAAGAGCTAAGGATATCAACTTGTTATTAGCAGCTATTGATTTTCAAAACGAACTAGCAAGTGTTGATGATTATGATGAGAGTGATATGGCAGATTTGATTGATTTTGAGGAAGAATTAACAAAAAAATTGGAAAATAAAGAAGAAGTCACAGAAGATATGTTTGAGAAGTTAGATCATATGACTTATGAGATATTTAACAAGATGAATGTGGAATATTTCCCAGTGAATGATATCTTTCTTGAAATTGCAGATGAATTAGGCATTTTATAAAACTTTGAAGGAACTTTTTAGTTCCTTTTTGTTATAATGAAGTTACAAATACATTGGGAGGACTATATGAAAAAATTGTTTAGTATTTTTGTTTTAAGTATGACTTTGTTCTTATTAGTGGGATGTAAAGATAATCAAGGAGAATTCCCAGAGATTAACGAAAACAAAGAAGTTGAGATGACCGCTGAAGAAGTAACAACCCTTTTATCAGCAGTCAATATGGAAACTGAAGTTGAAGATGCTATGATGTTATCTATAAATATTGATATGTCAGTAGTAAGTGAAACAACTGATATGTGGACAAGCAGTAAAGTATCGGATACAAGTGTAGACTTATTATTAACATCAACAACATACATGTATATGAATGATGATATTGCTGAAGTAAAGATGTTATCTGAAAATGATATTGATTTATCAGTCATAACAAATTATGTAGATGAAGCAACGGAAGATGAAGATGATCATTTAAAAGGGAGCTTTAATGCGTATTTCACTGATCAATACTTATATTACAATGCTGATTTAGAAACTAGTTCTGAAGTCGTTGAAAATGGCAAGTATAAACTTAACTTTGGAGTTACACAAGAGATGTGGGATGAAGTGTTTACAAGCCCAGAAGATATTGTAGATGATTATCTTGATGTCGGTATTGACTTAGAAACTGCTATAGATGATAGCGAAATGATTGGCGTTATGCTTGATGCAGATATGTTAAAAGTGTATCAAAGTGGCGGTGAAACCACAGTACTCATCGACATCACTAAGCAAGGTATTTTAGAACATGCCAATGACTTACTTGATGTGATGTATGATACATCTGGTTGGACTGAAGCGGATTATCAAGAATACAAGATGAACGATTTTGAGATGCAATTAGATATGTTTACAGAGCTTGAATTACAAGTAGCATTCGTGCTTAAAGATGATCAAATGACAAAAATGGGGTATCAATTTAATATTTCTGGTGAGACAGAAGACATGAGTATCGATTTAACAGGTACAATGGTGTTTGACATGTTTGTAGATATGCCAAAAATGCCTAGTGATTTAGAAGATTATGAATTAACTGAATTTCCATTAGAGATGTTTTTTAATAGTTATATGTGAGATTAGGAGTTTTCTTTTTATCTTTTTCTTAACTATATAGAAATGAAGGAACTTTTTAGTTCCTTTTTTGTTATAATAAAGTTACGAATACATTGGGAGGACTATATGAAAAAGATATTTACTATGATTGTTTTAAGCATGGCTTTATACTTATTGTCTGGGTGTAATGGCAATCAAGGAACGTTTCCAGAGTTTGATGAGAGTCATCAAGTTTTTATGAGCTCTGAAGAAGTTGTGAATTTACTTTCATCTATTGATGGAGAAACACAATTATATGAGGTTATGTTACTATCAATCGATTTAGATATTTCAGTAAAAGAAGAATTTATGGATATTTGGACATATACTAAAATATCAGAAAACACAGCCGATATAAAACTTCAATCAAAGACATACATATCTTTAGCAGAAGATATAAGTGAAGTTCAACTGATTTCTAACACCGAAATTGATGCGGTAATCAAAAGTACACATATGGAAGATGAATCGCTGAATGAAGAAGAAACCATTACAGGAACAGTTGATGCTTATTTTTCTAATCAAAATATATACTATGATGCGGATGTCAAGGGTGGTTCAGCGTATATGGATAATGGGAAATATAAAATAAATGTTGGGATAACTCAAGCAATGTGGGATGAGATTTATAGTGATACATTTTTAGATGATTATGCGGATGTAGATTCTGATTTAGTTTCTTCTCTAAATGATCAAAAAATGATCAATACATTGTTTGCTACTGAAATGATTAGAACTTATCAAATTGGTGATGAGACAATCATTGTTCTAGATTTAGAGAAACAAGAACTTTTAGAACATGCAAATCAAATATTAAATAGTATGTATGACACGTCAACTTGGACAAATACTGACTATATAGAACATAAGTATGAAATCTTTGATCAACCATTGAGCGCTTTTGAATTTTTTGATACACAAATTGCCATAGTAATCAAAGATAATCAAGTCACTAAAATTGGTTGTGACATGTATATGTATAGTATGCATAATAGAGAGAAAGTTGAGATTTCAGGCAGAATTGTTTTTGATATGTTTGCTGAAATGCCAAAAATGCCTGGTGACTTAGAGGATTATGAGTTAACAGATTTACCATTAGAGATGTTTTTTTAATGAATATCTGTAAGATTAGGGGATTTCTTCTAATCTTTTTTCTTATCCAAGTAAAACTTTGTTATGATAGTAATAGGTGATGAAATGAAAAGTATAGTATTTTTTGGTGATAGTGTTACAGAAGCACATAGAAATATGAAAGATACAAATGACCTTGGACAAGGGTTTATTTATTTGCTGGAGAAAACATATCCACAATTTCATTTTTTTAATAGGGGTATTGGAGGTCAAAAAGTTTTAGATCTTTTAAAGCGAGTGCATCATGATGTGATTGATCTAAGACCTGATGTTTGTTTTATTTGGATTGGCATCAATGATGCATGGTTACCTTATTTACTGCATCAGTCACCTACAAAAGATTCATTTGTTGATCATTACCAATTACTGATTCATTGTATACAAGATTCACTTAAAGAAGTAAAACTGATCCTCATAAAACCATTTGCGTTACCGATTGGACATGTATCCATTGATGTTTATCGCGACTTAGAGTTATTTAGAGACTTTGTTGAACATATTGGCGATATTAACAAATTAGATGTGATTGATATTAAAAAAGATATTGAGTCACAGTTAGTGCTTATGCCTGGAGATGCATTATTTTATGATGGTATACATCCAACACCAAAAGGATATGAAGTCATAAAAGACGTGATAGACAGATATATAAAGGAGCATATACTATGATTTATCATACAATAATTATCGGTGGCGGACCAGGTGGGCTGATGGCAGCTAATGTCCTAGAGAAAAATAATATCAATTATTTACTTTTAGAAAAAAATGAGAAGTGTGGAAAAAAACTTTTACTCACAGGCGGTAGAAGATGTAATGTTACAAACCATTTATCAGTTAGAGATTTTATTGATACATTAACCTTTAAGCATAAAAGGTTTTTATATAGTGCACTTAGCCAATTTGGATCACAGGATGTTATATCGTTTTTTGAAGTACATGGATTAAAATTAGTTCTAGAGAATAATTTTAAATACTTTCCAGAGACAGAAAAAAGTCTTAGTGTCTTAGAATCATTATTAAAAGATATAAAACCTAATCATATTAAATATCAACAAGCTGTTAGAGAACTTCATAAAGAAAGTGATGTATTTAAATTAGTAACAAAAACTGATACTTTTTATGCAAAACATGTTGTAGTTGCTACAGGTTCAAATAGTTTTCCATCAACAGGCAGTAGCGGTGATGGTCTTGTTTTTGCGAAACATCTAGGCATAAATTATCATGAGTTTACACCTGCTGAGACTCATGTGTACTCAAGTCAAATTAAAGAAAACTTTAAGGCTTTACAAGGGGTATCTTTATCTCAAAGATTAGTAACACTGAAGCAACAGAAAATCTCTTATCAAGGAGATTTACTGTTTACTCATTTTGGATTGAGTGGTCCGGTGATCATGCATTTGTCTGAGTTTATTTATGATGATGTAATGAACAATGGAAAATCAATTGTATCTTTTTCCCTTGTTGATAAAACTAAAGATGAAATCATGGATGATTTGATGAAAAGCGGAGATCAGTTTATTATTAAAAAACTAGAATCATTTACAACAAAAAAAGTTGTAGGTGTTATTGTTGAAACCCTCCGTATTGAAAATAAAAAAGTCGCAGAAATAAAAAAACAGGATCTTAATCATATTGTAGATATGCTCACTCAGTTTGAGGTCGTTATTGACAAAGTTGAAGATAAAGAAAAGGCTTATGTGAATAAAGGAGGCATTGATACAAAAAATCTAAATCCAAAATCAATGGAAGTTAAAACAATTAAAAATCTATTTTTTGTTGGCGAGGTTACAGACTTACATGGACCAATCGGAGGATATAATATTACGATAGCATTATCCACTGGACACCTTGCAGCGACACACATTGTTGATCAATTTTGAAAAAATTTTTTTAAATGTGATAAAAGCATTTTATTGTTAGAAAACGATTGTCTTTTTACATGTTTACATGTAAGATATCTATGAAAGCATGGTGATGATATGAAAGCATTTAAATACAATAAAAAATCAACGTTAGATACACCCTTAGACACAAACTTTAGTCCTGCAATTTTAGCGATAGAAGCATTTGAAAATGAAGTTAAAGCATCTCTAAAATATCAACATATTTTTATAGGTTTAAAAAGAAGTGAAAACGATATATCTGTCTACCAAACAGTAGTTTTTGATAATTCAAGCGCAAATATTAGTGATAATGAGTTTTATCTAGAAAGACTAATTAAAGCTCTATTATGGACTAAAGGTGGATATCAAATATTGTTTAAAGGACCTAAGGCATTAGGCGAATATTTAAAACATGTGTATTCACAGCAAGGACTTAGACAGTTCGATGTCTTGTTTATGGAACGTATCTATGAACACCCTTTTGAAGTGATTATACTTAATGACGAAGATGAACTCGTTGAGATTGAACAAGCTAAATCTATAGGCAAGCATCTAAATGGGTATCGTATTGGTTTTGATGCAGGGGGATCAGATCGAAAAGTTTCTGCAGTTGTCGATGGGAAGGCCATCTTCAGCGAAGAAGTTATTTGGCATCCTAAAACGAACAGTGATCCAATGTATCACATCAAAGGTATTAAAGATTCAATCTTAAGAGCTGCATCCAAAATGCCAAGAGTTGATGGTATTGGTGTATCAAGTGCTGGTGTTTATGTAGATAATCAAGCAATGGTTGCATCTTTATTCAGACAAGTGCCTGACGATTTATATGCTAAACATATTAAAAACATATATATCGATATTGCAAAAGATATGGGTGATATTCCAATTGAGGTTGCCAACGATGGAGATGTCACTGCACTTGCTGGCGCGATGAGTTTGGATGACAATGAAGTCTTAGGGATTGCTATGGGAACTTCAGAGGCTGCAGGATATGTCGATCAAAAAGGGCATATCACTGGATGGTTAAATGAATTAGCTTTTGTTCCTGTAGATTTTAATCAAGAAGCTGCAATTGACGAATGGTCAGGTGATTATGGCGTAGGTGTGAGTTATTTCTCACAAGATGCTGTAATTAAATTAGCTCCCAATGCAAACATTCATTTTGATGCAGATTTATCACCAGCAGAAAAATTAAAAGTTGTACAAGGTTTAGCTGAAAACAAACATGAAGGTGCATTAGAAATATTTAGAACTATCGGAATTTATCTGGGTTATGGATTAGGATTTTATCAGAGATTTTATCCAATGAAACATGTATTAGTTCTAGGAAGAGTAACTTCAGGTATTGGTGGAGAACTCATTATCAAATGGGCGAAAGAAGTTTTAAAGCAAGAGTTTAGTGATTTATATAAACGAATTAATTTACAATTACCAGATGAAAAATCAAGACGTGTTGGGCAATCAATTGCAGCAGCAAGTCTTCCAAAAATAAAATGAAAGAAGAGATAAAATGAAATTATTAAAACCAACCGCAGAATTTTTTGTATTTGATGGTAAACCAGTTGAAGAAGCGATTAACCGCACAACTTATATGTCGATAGCAGCTCATCAAGACGATATTGAAATTATGGCATATGATGGTATTTTAAAATGTTTTAATAATCCAGAAGAGTGGTTCTTTGGAGTTGTTGTCACAAACGGTTCTGGAAGTGCTAGAGACGGTGGATACAAGAACTACACTGATGAAGATATGATTAACATTAGAAAACTTGAACAAAAAAAGGCAGCTTTTATTGGTGAATTTGGAGCTCTTGCTTTACTGGATCATCCAAGCAAAGAAGTTAAAGACCCTGAAAATACAGAAATTGTTGATGAGATGCTTATGCTACTTAATCAAGCAAAACCAAAAGTATTATACACACACAACCTTGCAGATAAGCATGATACACATATTGGTGTGACAACTAAAGTCATCAAAGCGATAAGAAAAATGGATAAGAAAGATCGTCCAGAAAAAGTATATGGATGTGAGGTGTGGAGAAATTTAGATTGGATGGTTGATTCTGAAAAAGTTAGTTTTGATGTGAGTGCTCATCCAAATCTAGCTGCAAGTTTAGTTGAAGTTTTTGACTCACAGATCGTTGGTGGTAAACGTTATGACTTAGCAGCACTTGGCAGAAGACTTGCGAACGCAACCTTCAGTGAATCTCATTTTGTGGATAAGACCAATGCAGTGAGTTTAGCTATGGATTTAACACCACTTATTGAAGATGATTCATTAGATATTTCAGCATATGTGTTGGATTATATAGAAAGATTCAAGAAAGATGTTCAAAATCGAATTGATAAAATGTTATAAAATAGCGCCGTTTCATTAGAAACGGTTCTTTTTTTAGGTATTAAAAATTATTTTCACAATAGAAGATATAGAATGAAATTATACACTAAAAAAGTGAAAGAGGGAGTTATATGAAAATATTTAAAGTATGTCTAATGATCATGATTGTTTTATCTGTCATTGGATGTGAAAGAGGATCGGATACAGAAACAGCATCGTTCTTAGGAGTATCTGATATTACAGTTCCATTTGGATCTGATTTTGATCCACTTGATGGTGTGTCAGCTGTTGATACAGAAGATGGTTTTATAGATGCATCTGAGATTGAGGTTGAAGGTGCAGTCGATACGAGTGTTGCTGGTACTTATACATTGACTTATAAAGTTACTGGTAGTGATGGCAAAGAAGTAACAGTAACTAGAGAGATAACTGTTGAAGAGGAACCTTTGGTATGTGGTGATAATAGGGAAGAACAAGACGGAGTTTGTGTTGTTATTGATCAAGATCTAGAAGATATAAAAATTGCACTTAATAACACGATAAGTCTAACCAATTATCAAATGGGTGTCGTTATAAGTTATAGTGAAAATACAATTGAGTATACGTATGAGATGACTTTAAGTTTTGATGACAATATCGCTTTATTTGAAATGGGAGAAAATGATATTACATATTATGAGACAACATCTACGGGGATAAATGCATACATGAAGCAAGGTGATGTTTTTGTCTTAGAGTCTATTGACGAAGTCAATGGATTTAATATATATGAAGATTTAGATCCTAGATGGTTTACAAAGATGGGTGACTATTATTTATTAGGTAGTCAACATCTAGTAAGTATATCAGGTATGTTAGAGGATTATTTCCCAAATGGTGCATTAAACAACTTTAAAATAGGGCTTAATGAAGATGTCCTAGATTATTTTAAATTTGATGTAGTATCAGGAGATTTGGTTTATCAATTAACTTTTACATTTGGTATGATTAATGAAGTTGAACTTCTATTACCAACAGTCTAGGGAGGTATAAAATATGAAAAAGATATTGATATTTATACTACTTACAGTATTTGCTTTTGGAGCATTTGAAGCACCTTCAACTTATGCTTATTTTAGAGTTAATGAAGCAACAAAATATACTGAATATAATGAAGGAGTAAGACATACAAAAGTTACTGGGACTATCGATTATGATGGTGTAGTATCTAATCAAGTGATGAATTATATTGGCGCAAACGTAAAGACCAATACAGCTTTAAATATTGTCACTGGGGATAATTATTACTCGCATCAAGATGCTGATGGCAAGTGGGGGATGTTTAATATTCATGCACTAGTAGAAAACGTACACAACAGATATGATCATTTTGAAGTTTTAGGTGGTGTTAACGGTGATTTTTACGACATTAATAATACCGGAAGACCAATTGCAGTATATATGAGAAACTTTGAAGTTATATATGGTGCTGGCGGAAATTCTAATCGTCCAGTTGTTGGTTTTGAAGATGATGGCGATGTAGTTTATGGAGTACCACAGTTTGATGGTTATGAGTTGTTAGTTTTCAATGATGAAGGGCAGCTTAAAAATAAAATTAAAGTAAACAGAATTAATAGCAATCCACAAAATGACGAAGAAATTAGTGTTTATTTTGATAATCATTTAAACGTATTACCTGCGGATATCAATAAAGTTTATTTAGATGGTATCGATACAAAAATCACAGAAGCAAACGGTAGTTATTTTTGTAAAGGGGTACTAAACAAACAGACAACATCACAAGATGATATTTTGGAGAACCAATTTGTTATTGCGGGTAAAGATTTTAATAACGATGATTTAATTACTGAAACAGATGTTGTAGTGATACAACAAGATGTAATTGGCGATTTTGAAAATGTTAGATTCGCTCTTGGCTCTGATCAACAACCACTTGTTATCGATGGACAACCAAATGCAACTCTAAATGCAGGAGCTGCATGGAACTATAGAGCACCACGTACAGCAGTAGGTGTTAAAGATGATGGAACAGTATTCTTTGTTGTTGTTGATGGAAGAAATATGCCAATGATGATGGATGGTGTAACTTTACGTGAAATGGGAGAAGTTATGGCATACTTTGGCGCAGATCAAGCATATAATTTAGATGGTGGTGGATCTTCAACCATGACATTAAAAGACTTTGAAAATGGTGGTTATTTGATTTTAAATACACCATCAGATGGTAGACTCAGAAGTATTAGTAATGGTGTGTTTATAGTCAAAGGTGAGCATAAACCTGTCCCAGATCCAATTCCTACTTGGCCAGATTTAAGAGATCAACTTGCACAACCAACGAACATTTATGTTGATGATCAAAATGTGTTGAGATTTAACGAAGTTCCAGGAAGTATATCCTATAGTGTTTTGATCAATGGTGTTGAAACCATTGTTGATGATAACGAGTTGTTACTTGATCTAGATGTTGGAATTCATGAGATCACAGTTAGGGCTAAAGGTGGAGTAGACTATAAATCATCAGATTACACAACCTCATTTCTTTATCAAGTTTATCCTAACGATATTAGCTTACTCATTGATATGATTAAAGATTATACAAAATCATCAATTAATGATTAAAAAAATGAATATATTTTCCTAATCATGAAAAAAACATATGTCTAATGACGTATGTTCTTTTTTGTTTTACATATCTATGATATGTTATTAATGTAGAATTGAATGTAGAGGTGTTAATTTTGAAGATAATAACATGTATTAAACAAGTGCCAGCTTCATCACAGGTTGAAGTTGATCCTAAAACAGGAGTGCTCATAAGAGACGGCAATAATGTAAAAATGAATCCATATGATTTATATGCACTAGAGGCATCTTTTAAAGTTAAAGAAATGAAAGATGATGTATCAGTACATGCAATTACGATGGGGCCGCCAAGCGCAACCAGTGTTTTAAGCGAAGCTTTATATATGGGTGCTGATGAGGCAACTTTAATTTCTGATAGAAGATTTGCTGGCGCTGATGTGCTTGCGACTTCTTATACACTGAGTCAATTGATTAGACATATTGATGATTATGATTTGATTGTTTGTGGGAAACAAACTACAGACGGTGATACTGCACAAGTAGGGCCTGAAATTGCTGAATTTTTAGGTATTCCTCACGTCCCTTATATCAAACAAATCGTTGAGGTTAAAAAGGATTCAGTGATCGTTATTAGTGGGTATGATTTATATGATGAGAAAATCGAAGTGAAATTTCCTTGTTTGATTACAGTTGAAAAAGATAGTTATGTACCTAGACTTCCGTCGTTTAGACGAAAGGAAAAATTTATTGGATATCAAATTCCCATGATCTCATTAAAACATCTAGAAGATCAAGATCCTGAGCATTATGGATTAAGTGGTTCTCCAACACAAGTTGAAGAAATATTCCCTCCAAATAAAAAGATGGCATCAAAACTTATCGAAGGATCAAGTAAAGTCTTATCAAAAGCAATGTATGATATTTTAAAAGAAAGCAAATTTGTGTAGGTGATTGTTTATGGCATATATAAAAGTAAATCAAGACAAAGTCACTAAAGAAATTGCAGATAAACTCATTGACATGTGTCCTTTTAATGCATTCGAGTATCAAGATGCATATTTATCAATTAACGCATCTTGCAGGATTTGTAAGATGTGTGTTAAAAAAGGACCTGATGGTGTATGTGAACTTATTGATAATCCAAAACCTAAAATTGATAAGAGTCTATATAACGGTATTGTTGTGTTCGTTGAACAACATCACAATGTTGCGCACCCTGTAAGTTTCGAACTCATTGGTAAAGCAAAAGAACTTGCCGAGAAAAGCAATGAAAAAGTCTATGCACTCATCATTGGTGATGATGTAGAACATATTGCTGAAGAAACATTAACTTATGGTGTTGATAAAGTATTTGTTTACGAAGATCATTCCTTTAAGGATTTTAATGTAGAACTTTATACGAATGTTGTTGAAGCGTTCTTTAATAAACATAAAAATAACGTGTTTTTATATGGTGGTACACCAATGGGAAGAAGTTTTGCTCCTAAAGTTGCAGCTAGATTAAAAACTGGTTTAACTGCAGATTGTACGATGTTAGATATGACTGAAGGTAAAGACTTACTACAAATCAGACCAGCTTTTGGTGGAAATATCATGGCTAAAATCCATACACCAAACGATCGTCCACAAATGGCAACCATTAGATATAAAATGTTTGATAAACCTGAAAAGGTAAAACCTTTTGGTGAAATTATTTATGAAAATGTAAGTGAAATTTCTAAAGAAACAACAATAAATATTTTAGACCACTATCCAAAACCTAAGGTTGATGACATCAGTGATGCCGAAGTCATTATCGCAGTAGGTCGAGCATTTAAAAAACAGAAAGACTTAGATTTGATCGAACCACTTAGAAAAAAATTAAACGCGGAAATCGCATGTACAAGACCTTTAATAGAAAATGGATGGTTCGATGCGAAAAAACAAATTGGGCTTAGCGGAAGAACGGTGAAGCCAAAATTAATTATCAATCTAGGCATTAGTGGAGCAGTACAATTTATTGAAGGTATGAAAGATAGTGAGCTTATCATTAGCGTTAATAAGGATAAACATAATAAACTATTTGATATAAGCCATTATGCAATTGTCGGTGATGTTTATGAAGTATTACCAGAACTAAATAAAATGGTAGATCAAATATTGGAGGCTAAAAGATGACCTATAAAAAAATAGATGAAAAAGACATCAAGATATTATCATCTTTTGTAGATCAAGAAAGATTCTTTGTTAAAGAAGATATTGAAAAAGATTTTTCACACGATGAACTAGGAACTGTAAGTGCATATCCTGATGTGCATATCCTGGTAACTTCAAAAGAAGAGATATCTCATATCATGGCATATGCATACGAACAAAACATTCCTGTAACAGTAAGAGGTGCAGGTACTGGTTTGGTGGGGGCATGTGTACCTATTTATGGTGGTATTTTACTTGATACATCTAGAATGAATAGAATCATTGAGTTAGATAAAACAAACTTAACTCTGAGAGTTGAACCAGGAGTTTTACTTTTAGATATTTACGAACATGTAGAAAAAGAAGGATTGTTCTACGCACCAGATCCAGGTGAAAAGACAGCAACAATTGGTGGGAATATTTCTACAAATGCTGGTGGGATGAGAGCAATCAAATATGGAGTAACTAGAGATTGGGTTCGCGGTTTAGAAGTTGTACTACCGGATGGGTCAATCGAAAAATTTGGTGGAAAAGTTGTTAAAAATTCTACTGGTTATGGATTAAAGGATTTAATCATAGGTAGCGAAGGAACGTTAGCCATCATTGTAGAAGCAACTTTAAAACTGATTCCAAAACCACTGAAGACAGTAAGCTTACTCGTACCATTTATCAATAGAGAAGATGCGATTGCAGCTGCACCTAAGTTAATTATGGAGCATGTACTTCCGGTTGCTGTAGAGTTCTTAGAAAAACAATCATTGCAATACAGCGAAGAGTTTTTAGGTAAAAAAATACCTCATAATAATTTTGAAGCTTACTTACTTTTAAGTTATGACGGTAATAATGAAAAAGCGATTGATGAAGATATTGAAAAAGCGAGTAAGCTGTGTTTAGAAAAATATAATGCCATTGATGTATTTTTAGTGGATACTGAAGAGAGAAGAAGTAGTGTTTGGAATGTAAGAGGTGGATTTTTAGAAGCCATCAAATCTTCATCAGATGCTATTGATGAATGTGATGTTGTACTCCCAAGATCTAATATTTCTGAGTTTTTAACATATGTTAGAGAATTATCAGAAGCATTAGATATTAGAATTCCTTATTTTGGTCATGTTGGTGATGGTAATCTACATATCTATTTCTGTAAAGATTCAATGGATGAAAAGATATGGAAGGAAAAAATTGATAAAGGCTTTCATTTAATGTATCAAAAAGCATTTAGTTATGGTGGTTTGGTTTCTGGTGAACATGGTATAGGTTTTGCTAAAAAATCTTATATGAAAGATTTGCTGGGCGAAAAACAACTAAAGATCATGAAAGGAATCAAAGAGAGCTTTGATCCAAAACATATCCTGAATCCTGGGAAAGTCATTTAGAATAATTATAGATACTTTCATTTTGGGTTATACTAAATAAATATGAGTTTCAAAAAAACAAATTAAATGGTATAATATAATTTGTGAAAACACTTACATGTGTAAGTGAATAAATAACCTGAGGTGATTGATATTAGTGTCATGTTAAATATGCTTAAATATAAAGAAGACTTAAGCATGGCTGAACGCGCAGTCTTAGATTATTTAATAGAGAATAAGGCTATACTAAAAGATTTTAGCGTTGAAAAAATAGCTGAGGCTGCTTATACATCTCCTGCATCTGTTGTAAGAATGTGTAAGAAATTAGGCTATAAAGGATTTAAAGATTTTAAAATCGATTTCATCCTTGCGAATGCTAAAGTTGAAGTGCCTGAAAACAAAGAATATACAGATGTTATTTTAACCAAAGATTCTCATTGTGGACAATCTGCAATAGAAAACAATATTAAAGTCTTAGAAGATACACTTAAACTATATGATGAAGAAACTGTTACTAAAGCAGCTGAAATTATCATGAGCGCAAGAAAGATTTTAATCTTTGGTAAAGGATCATCTTATTTGGTATGCAAAGACTTGGAAATGAAACTTAGAAGAATTAATAAGTTTTGTATTGCACAGGGTGAATCACATGACCAGTTGGTTGATGCAACTTTCATCAATCAAAAAGATGTAATCATCTTTATTTCAAACTCAGGAAAAACTAAAGAAATCATAAGTGCAGCGTTACTGGCAAGAGAAAACAAAGCTAAAATTATTAGCATTACAAAAATAGGCAGTTCAATGTTAGCTGATTTATCAGATGTCGTACTATATACTACATCTCTTGAAGGAGAATTTAGAAGTGCAGCAACCACTTCAAGAATTTCACAGATGTGTATGGTTGATGCATTATTTGCTAGATGTGCATATGTGGATATTGATAGGTCTGTTAGAACATTAGAAATGACGTATAAAACATTTAAAAAATTTAAACGATAAGCATCTTCTTTATAGAAGATGTTTTTTTCATGGGAGTGCTTGTTTTTTTTAAACTTGAAAAAAACAACCTAAACTGAAGCGCTTTCTTTTTTTCTATGTATTTTGAATTATAATGATAGTGGAAAGGTGTATATATGAAAAAATTGGCAATTGGATTGATGAGTGGAACATCACTTGATGGTATTGATGTTGTATTAACAGAAATATCAGGTGTATCTTTAGATACAAAAGTGAAAGTTATTTATGAGAATACTTATCCATTAAGTGAAGATGTTATCTCTCAAATCCATCAAGCAATGGATGAAAAATTATCCTCCTCAAAACTCATATCTAGTTTGAATGTTGAGCTTGGTTATGTATTTGGTCAAGCTGTTTTAGATTTTGCAAAAGACTATCAAATAGATTTGAATAACATTGATTTTATCGCATCACATGGTCAAACCATTTATCATATTGCGAAAGATGAAAAAGGAGCATATAGATCTAGTCTACAACTTGGAGAAGCGGCGATTATAGCTGATATGACGAGTACAACTGTTGTTTATAATTTTAGAAATGCTGATATCGCTAGTGGTGGTCAAGGTGCTCCACTTGTACCATATGCAGACTATATTCTATTTACTGACAAAATAATTAATAGATCGATTCATAATATTGGTGGTATAGCTAATATGACCTATTTAAAGAAAAACGGTACACTTGATGATGTGATTGCATTTGACAGCGGCCCCGGAAATATGATGATCAATGAAGCTTGTCAAGTATTATATAATTTGGAATATGATAAAGATGGAATCATCGCTTCCAAAGGAAAGCTGATTGAAAAAATGTATGATGAAATCTATCGTCATCCATATTTTAATCAAATTTATCCAAAATCTACAGGCAGAGAAATATTTGGATCAGAATATACATTAAAAATGATTAAGAAGTATAAAGCATACCCTAAAGAAGATATTATTCAAACGTTATCTATGATTACTGTTGATTCTATCGTTGATAGTTATCATAAACTCATTCAAGCTCCAGTGGATGAACTTGTTTTATGTGGTGGTGGAGCATACAATCACTTTATAAGAAACGAAATAGCAAAAAAAATGCCAGACACAAAAGTCATCATGCTTGAAGATTTAGGATATAGCAGTTCCTATAAAGAAGCATTAGCATTTGTTATTTTGGCGAACCAAACATTACACAAACTTCCATCAAATGTGAAATCAGCAACTGGTGCAAAAACATATAAAATATTAGGACAAATTCAATACGTCTAATTCATAAATTAACGAAAGCTAGGTAAACCAAGAT
>SWCA01007602.1_pt1 | contig 54675 bp, 48 predicted proteins | sample 4692961 | NCBI WGS metagenome assembly SWCA01 (sample SAMN10267275, study PRJNA491770) | bioreactor metagenome | isolation source: DHS bioreactor inoculated with | place: Japan: off Shimokita Peninsula | reverse complement strand
TTTTTTAGCTTGGATAGGTATTTACCAATTTTTTCTATAGGTTGAATACTTCCTACCTCGTTATTTACATGCATGATACTTACCAAAATGGTATCTTCTTTCAAAGCCTTTTTAAAATCTTCAAAATCAATTACTCCCTTATCATCTACCTTCAAATACGTTACTTCATATCCTTCACTTTCTAGATCCTTAAAGGTATGTAGTACAGAAGGATGTTCTATTTCTGTAGTAATAAGGTGCTTTCCCCTTCTTTTATTTGCATAAGCAATTCCTCTTATTACTCCATTATTAGATTCAGTTCCTCCGGATGTGAAAAATATTTCTTTTTCCTTTGCTCCTACAAATTTTGCAATTTCTTTTCTTGCATTTCTTATTTCCTTTTCAACTATTACTCCTTTTCTATGAATAGAAGAAGGATTCCCATACGCCTCGGTTAAAGCATAAACCATTTTATCTACAACTTCCTTATAGGGTTTGGTTGTCGCACTATTGTCTAAATATATTTCCATATTAATCACCTTCTCCAGTTTATCTATAGGATTCATAACTAAGAATTTGCTATATACTATTTTTGAGCGACTTTTAAATAACTGTTTAATCCTTTAAAACTTCTAATAAAAAATAGTTATTTAACCTTAGCGAAAAAATAGTATATAGTAATATTCGCCTTAGAAGCCCTATATAAAAAGTCCAAATAATATAATATATTATTTGGCTTTTGTTGTAAAGTTAATACTCAATTTATTAAAAACTAGAGCAAGTACCCTTATTCTCAAAAAATACATCTATTTGATCTAGCATTTCCTCACATGCTAAAAAACCTGAATTTAAAGTAAACTGTATATCCTTTTCTTCTCCTTTTTTCTTATATAAAACATTTACCTCTCCATGTGCAGGAGATATACTATAATCTGCGTTTTCTAGCATAGGTAAATCTAAAAAGGAATCTCCTGCAGCAGCAATATGATTTACCCCTAATTTTTTAGCTACATACATCATTGCCCTTCCTTTATTCACGCAATTAGGGATGAAATATAATTTTCTTCCATGGCGTATTCCCTTCCAATTGTGGATCTTTAGAAAAGCAAAAAATTCATCCAATTCTTTATTTGGAATATTTTCCGCAATAACAATGGCATAAACAAATAAATCATCTGCTATTTTAACAGAAGTAACCCATTCTTCATTTTGGATGGTTTTAAATTTTTCTATTACTTTACAAAGGGGTACGCATTCTTTTTTTATCGTATCTTTAATGAAGGTATTCCACTTTTCATCTACTTTTCCATCTATTAAAATGTTTCCACCATTACTTACCACTACATATTTAGGTATTATTTCCTCTTTAAAAATAGAAATTCGTTTATACTGCTCTATGGTTCTCGTGGTTACCGGTACAAAGAAAGCTTTTTGGGTAAGTTTTTTAAGCTTATCTATTGCATTTTCAGACATATAAGATATTTCTTTTTCTTCTTTCTTTTCTATTAAACGAATCTTCTTATTTTTTTTTACTGGTAAAAGTTCAAGAAATTTACCCGAATAAATTAAGGTTCTATCTAAATCAGAAGCAAATAGCATTATTCTTCTCTCCTTAAAGGTTTTATTAACCCACAGCATCTATAATGCATATTGGGATATACCTGTATAGGGACTTCTTTTTCTTTTGCTAAAATGAGAATATGATTTAATAAAGGATCATTTTCTTTTTGCACAAGAATCTTCCAGGGAATTCTTCTTAATAATACTCTTGTAGTTTCTCCAACGCTTGGTTTGATTAAATTTATATCCTCTATTTCAAATTCATTTTGAATATTCTTTATCTCCTGTAATCCATACCAAGTAGGTGTATTATCTTCTTTTTCTATTTCCTCTAGCTTTAACTGTATATCTTTTCTTATAAAGGAAAAAGTATCACAAATCTTATCTATAAATAAATTGGATACATCTTCCGCTTCTAAGTCCTTATAGTATTTCACTCCATGAAAATCATTTTCTTTAATTAAATCTTTTCTGTGTACGGTTCGACTAACGAGTCCTGACACCGTAGCATTTAAGCAAGCGCTTGGAATTAAAAAATCCTCTCTTGTTCCAAAGGTAGGAGTGCAATATCCTGGATCTGCTAAAACAGCTAAATCCTCATTTAACTGAATCCCATACTTTGTTTTAAAATCCTTACAGGATTCACTTAAAACCTTTGTAATAGCTCCTTTACCAGTCCAGCCATCCACAAATTGAATTTCCTCATTAGAATGATTTTTTAAGATATATTTCACTGCATTTTCATCTATTCCTTTCCCCCTGATTATAGATATACTGTAGTGAGGAACATTTATATTATATTTCATCTTTATATATCTTTTTATTAATATTCCTATAGGGGTTCCTGCTCTTGCTAAAGAAACAAGTACAATTTCAAAGCCTCTATTTTTAATAATTTTCTCTGCAACGACTCCTACCGCTATCCCTACTTGTTTTGCATTATCTTTTAAGGATGCATAAAACAAATCAATATATTCTTGTGACGGCTTATATTCTATAGGAAGCATTTCAGAATAATGCTTTCCAGATTGAATTGCTTCTTCACGATCCTCTGTTCCTTTTTCTTCAATACATTCACTAATATCCTTTAATAAAAAAACAACATCCTCTCTAGGGTAACTTCCTATTTTGTTCATGCTTTCACTTCCTTTTCTCCTAAACAAGTTACAATAAAGATATGATCCGTTCCTAAATTTCTTAAAATATTTAATAGAGGCTCTAACTTCTGTACCTTTACTTTTCTTTCAAAAAATAAATAAATTTCATCATAATATCCCTGAGGAATGTTATATAAATAATTTACAATATTTGAATCTTCTGGATTTTTAAATGCAAAAGCATTTTTTATTCCATATCCTATTTTATTATAAGGATGAATAGGACTTCTTGTAGTAGAATGATACACTATTCCCTCTCCCATGTAAGCAGCAATGAGCATAGGAAGATACATAAATTCTCCATTTCCAAGACAAAGGGTATTTTTTCCTTTTCTTTTTTTTCTTAAATAATCTCCCACGCTTCTAGCAAGATGGTCAATAGCTCCTATGTCCTTTGCCGCAATTCCAAATCTACCCGTTTCTCTTAAATAGGGGTTTTTATTTATTTCTTTAGCCGTGTTAATGGAATGAAAAGGTAAATGATTTGGAAAAAATGCTTCTAAATTTATATACTCAATGGAAGAATTTTTGAAATCAGTATTATTTTGTTTATTCTCCATACGATTTTCTTCTATAGAGCTTCCTTCTACTTCTATTGTACCTGAAATTAAAGATATAGGAGTAATAGAAATGCCTAATTCCTTTTCTTTCCTTTTGAATCTATCCTTATCCTCCTCACTTCTCCAATCTAACAAAGAAACAAGGATATACTTTTTCCTTGGATATTTTTTTTCAATATCTTCAATGATATTTAAAGCGGTTTTTCCTGTGGTAATTTCATCATCTATCAATATAATAGGATTTTCATTTTTTAATAGGTTTGAATTTTCTGCATAAAACCGATGAGCAGTTGCATGAGAATGCTCTTCTTCAAAAGAAAGAATAGGCTTTAAATTTAACAGTTCTTCTCTTGTGGTATGAATATAACCTACCCCATTTGAAAAATAGTCAAACATTCCTTGACCTAATGCGGTAGCGGTTTCTGCAAATCCTATAAATACCGCAGGCTCTGAAAGAGTAAAAATCTTTTTCCCTAAATCATTATATACGGCTTTGCAATCTCTCTTTCCTTTTATTCCCTCTATTATTGCTTTCTTTTTTTCACAAAAAATACCTTCTATCACTTCTAGGTATCTGGCTGCAAGTGCTCCTCCATATAATAAAGAAAGCTGTGGAATGACCGGAATGTGCTTTCCTAAGATTTTACTTACAAATAGAAAGGCTCTTTTCTTATTTTTTCTTGCTGCCATGCCAAATAATTTATCCAGTGGAATATCATATGGATTTTCCTCAAGGGTAATATGTATCTTTAAATCTTCCAAAATATTATAGGTATGTTTTCTTGGTAAGCAGGTTTGTAAAATTTCTTTTTTTGTTGAATACACCATAAATTTTCCCCTTCTGTATTATTTTTTTCGCCCAATGCATATGGGGCTTAATTTCATTCATCTTATTCGAATAAACGCTTTTAATCACACCTAGGTCTCCATTACAGTTTGATAAAATGGTGCATGCATCCATATATTCTTCATGACTTACCACCTGAAGGGCTTGAACTGGGATAATATGACTTGGATGAATAATGGTTTTTCCAACTAATCCATTCGCTTTATCTAATAAAACTTCCCGAAGAATCCCATCTAAATATTTATCGACTATTTTTCTACGAATCTGAATTCCTTCTACACCATAAGTTTCTTTAAAAGGGCTTTCTCTTAGTTGAGGTTTTAGTAACCTGTCTCCTTTTGAGAAATATTCCCATACAGGTCCTGAAACTACTTCTCCTTTTTCTGATCTAGAAAATATATTGATAATATCAGCAATACAATCTCTAATAAGAGCAATATCATAAATGGTTATATCATAGCTTCTTCGAATACCAAATAAACTACAAAAATCCGTTGCACCAATTCTTACATTTAATACTACATCTTTATACTCTTCTACAATCTTTTTGATATCCACTAAAGCCTGCAATCTAGTTTCTTTATACAGTATCTCTGATGTCTCTAATATAGGCATGCCATACAATTTCTTATTATACTTTTCTCCAATCTTTACTAAGGCTTCAAAATAATCTCTTCCATTTTCTCTCGAAAATTTAGGAAAGGTAAAGCCATTTATGATTTTTATGGTATTTCCTAACCTTTCACTAAGGTCTATCATTTGCTTTCCACTACGTACTCTTATAAAAATTAAAGGAATATCATCATATGCAATTTTATGATTCTCTATGGCTAAAAATATATCGGTAAGATGATTTACTAAAAGATTTTCCCCTTTTTCTAATTCTTTATCTCCTATGGCATCTTCCAAACAAATCACCATAGATAAAAGACCTTTATATTTCATCGAAATAATGTCCTGGGAAATATTTTCTCTTGTGGCAGGCATATATAAAGTAGATCCAAGGGCATAGGAAAGAATATCCTTCTCACTATCTCTTTCAAAAACCATGGGTTTAGCATAAAAAATAAAGCTTTTTTCTTCTTCATTCAAATAATTAAAATACTGCATAATACCTCCTTTTATATATGAAAAAATAGGGATCTAAAGAGAAAATCTCTTCAGGCCCTATTCTTTAATCACTTCTTTATCTAATTTTAATATATATTATACATTTTCCTTAAATAAGATATTTCGAATCCCTTTTCTAATTAAATCCACTGGAATGATAAGAATAGACAGTGCAATGACATAAGACCATTCTTTTGCATTTAATCCAGCTGTTCTTAAGACCTCTCCTCCAATATACGTGAAAATAATCTGAACGATAAAGATTAATGCCACCACTCTTAAAAATCCTTTATTTTCTAAAATATGCTCAAACAAGTTTAATTTTATAGTTCTTGCATTAAAAGTATTAAAGGCATTTAAGAAAATAAAAAATCCAAAAAATCCAGTTAGAAAATAAATATTTTCTTTTCCCTGTACTCCATTTCTAAAAGCTTCTCTGATAAAAGGAGATTTTAGGTAAAATACACATATTCCAGCTACAAATATACCATTAATCAAAATCGAGCTCCACATGTCCTTGCTAATAATTGATTCTGTTCTTTTCTTTGGAGGCTCCTGCATATATCTTTGAAGAGCTATTTCTCCTCCAAAGGCGAGGGCTGCTAAAGTATCCATTACTAAGTTAACCCAAAGCATCTGTGTCATAGAAAGAGGTAAATCCACTCCTATAAAAGGTCCAATAAAAGCAATTAAAATCGCTCCTACGTTTACAGTAAGCTGATAGGTTATAAATTTTCGGATACTATGATAAATGGTTCTTCCATATAATACTGCCTTTGAAATAGACATAAAGTTATCATCTAATACAACAATATCTCCTGCTTCTTTTGCTACCTCCGTTCCACTACCCATAGCAAAACCTACATCTGCTTTTTTTAGTGCTGGGGAATCGTTAACACCATCTCCTGTCATTCCTACAACTAAATCCAGTTCTTGTGCAATTTTTACAAATCTGCTCTTATCTGTAGGAAGGGCTCTTGCAATAACCCTGATTTTAGGTAACATTTTCTTCAATTCCTCATCAGATAATTTTTGAATTTCATCTGATGTTAATACAATTTCATCTTCTCTTTCTAAAAGTCCTGCTTCTTTTGCAATAGCAACTGCTGTTTCTTTTCTATCTCCAGTGATCATGACAACTTGTATTCCAGCTTCCTTCACATGCTTAATGGCTGTAACAGATTCAGGTCTTAAATCATCTCTAATTCCCATTATTCCCACTAAAGTTAAATTTTCTAAATCCTTTCCATCAACAAGTTTTTCTTCACTTGTTGCGATTGCAATAACACGAATAGCCCGATTGGCTAAAATATCCATTGTTTCTTCTAATAAAGCTTTATGCTTAAGGTCCTGCTTTCTTCCATTTTCATCATAATAAAATTTACAATGCTCTAAAATTTTCTCTGGAGCACCTTTTAATAAAGTGAGATTATATTCTCCTTTGATTTGGGTTGCAGAGAATTTTTTATCACTGCTAAAAGGAATAGCGTGTACTTTTTCTATATTAAATTCACTTTTTAAAGCATGATTAATAAATCCTAGTACTGCTCTTTCTGTTGCATTTCCTCCAATAATTTGATGGCATCCATTTTCATCACAATCTGCCACAACCGCATTTGTATTTTGAGTTATGGATAGATCCACTAATTTATTTAATTCTCCGCTAATTTCATTGAATGCATTGTAGCTTTTATTTTCTCCACTCACAAAAGTAACTACTTCCAATTGTCCCTTTGTAATAGTCCCTGTCTTATCTGAAAATAATATATTTAAACTTCCTGCCGTTTCAATTCCAATTAATTTTCTAACCAATATATTATCCTCTAATAGCTTTTTCATGTTTAAAGATAACACCATGGCAATCATCATAGGAAGTCCCTCTGGAACAGCAACCACAATGATAATAATCGCCAAGATAACTGCAGTAACTAAATCATTCACTACATTAGTCCACTGAGAAACATAACTCAAAATAGCCGCTGTATTATATCCTTGATCGATGACGATCTTTTTAAACATAAAAGATAAAGCAATCAAACTTCCACCAATATATCCAAACTTACTAATTCCATCTGCAAGATGGCCTAATTTAACCTTTAATGGAGAATCCCTTTCTTCGGTTTGAAGTTCACTTGCTAATTGTCCATAGAAAGTGTTATCTCCAACAGTTTTCACTTCTAGAATAGCTTCTCCTGAAGCAATTACCGTGTCTCTGAATACTTTGTATGGATCTAAAAAATCCACACTTTCTTCTTTACTATATTTATACTCTTTAGGAATAGATTTTTTCTTTGCTTCCTTACTTTCTCCATTTAATACAGACTGATCTACTTGTAAATACCCTTGTGTTAAAACCCCATCTGCTGGAATCTTATCTCCTGGTTGTAATAGTACTAAATCCCCAACCACAATATCATCGATTAAGATTTCATCAATGACACCATTTCGATAAACCTTACATTTTATCTTTGAAGCATCCTCTTGTAACTTTTGAAAACTCACCTCATTGCTATATTCTGACCAAGTGGATACAAAAGTAGCAATAAAAACAGCAAAAACAATTCCTACAGAATCATACCACTCTGCTTTTCCTAAAAAGAAAAATATTAAATTGACAACTAATGCTAATATTAATATTTTTATAATAGGATCCTCAAAATTCCCTTTCAGTTTATCCCAAAATCCCTCAACTTCTTGTTCTGTAAGCTTATTTGTACCATGCTGTCTTCGTGATTCTTCTACAGCTTGTTCATCTAAGCCACGAATGTCATATTTCATAGCTCTCTCCTCCAAAATTTTATGTTTTGAGCATTATTTCCTATTAAAAATTCCCTTCATTCTAACGCATGGCTCATGGAGCCAATGCGTTAGAATGAACTGCGTTGCTTACTGATAAATTTATACCTATATGGTAATCATCCATAATCTTAATTTTCTATCCTATTCTATAGGGTTAAATAAAGGTGCTGCCTTTATACACAGCACCCCCTCCTCCCGAATAAAAATCTACTCTATTATATTTTTTTGAGCGACTTTTAAATCACTATTTTGACCTTTACTTAAAATACTGAAATAAAAACAGTGATTTAACTTAAGCGATAAAAAATATAATAGAGTAAGATATAATATCTAATCTACTTGAAGTCCATAATTTTTACAAAGAGATCTAAGTCCGCCTTCAAAACCACTTCCTACAGCACTAAATTTCCATTCTCCATTATGTCTATATAACTCGCAAACAACAATGGCTGTCTCTATAGAAAACTCTTCTCCAAGATCATAACGCATAATCTCTTGATTTGTTTCTGCATTCACTACACGTACATAGGCATTAGAAACCTGACCAAAATTTTGTGCTCTTATATCCGCTTCATGAATTGTAACCGTAATCCCTACTTTATCTATGCGAGAAGGCATTTTGCCAAAATCAATGATAATTTCTTCGTCGTCTCCATCTCCTGCACCAGTTCTATTATCTCCTGTATGAACAATACAATCATTTTCTCCATTTAGGTTATTATAAAAAATAAAATCTCTATCTTGATTTACTTGGCCATTATCTCCAACTAGAAAAGCAGATGCATCTAAATCAAAGTCGTATCCGCCTGAATATTTATTGGTGTCCCAGCCAAGTCCAATAATTACTTTTGTTACTCCCGGATTTGTTTTTGTTAAATCAATTTTTTGTCCTTTTACTAAACTAATAGACATATTTATTCACTCCCCTATCTATTTTATCCCTATATTCATTAATATTTTTTCGCGATTTCACTTAATGAAGTATCGTTTGTGCCTTCTCCTGTAGCAGAAAATTTCCATTCTCCATTATGTCGATATATTTCTCCTGCAATTAAAGTTGTTTTTCCAGAATAATCCTCTGTCAAATTAAATTTCATCATTTCTTGATTATTTCCAGTGTTTACAATACGGATAAATGCATTTCCTATATGCCCAAAATCTTGTTTACGTCTCATGCAGTCATATATATTCACTACAAATATAAGTTTATGGATATTTGTAGGTATTTTCGATAATTCAACTGTAATTTGCTCATCATCTCCATGGCCATCTCCAGTAAGATTATCTCCTGAATGAATTACACTACCACAGTTACTTCTTAAGTTCCCAAAATAAATTAAATCTTTTTTGCTTCCTAATTTTCCATTTTCATTTAACATAAGTACAGATGCATCACAATCAATATTTGGTGCTCCTCCTCCAAATAAAGAACCAAGCATTCCTTTTCCACTTTTTTGAACAGGATCCCAGCCGAGTCCTACCAAAATTTTAGACAAACCTGTATTTCCTTTTGTCAAATCTACTCTTTGACCCTTTTGTAGATTAATTGCCATATTTATACCTCCTTTTGCTTCCATACTATTATTTTCTATATCTTTTATTCTAATCCTCTATACAATTCCATCTTTACGGCTTTGCTATTTGCTTGGTGGTATAAACTGCTGAATCCAAGATCCAAACCCTTGTGGATTTCTTGTTTGAATGAGTACCGTTCCAGGTCCTTTAAATCTACAAACAAAACCTTCTCCAGAGGTAAAGCTAGACACCCATCCTCTCGATGCTTTTTCAATCTTATATTCCATATAATCAGGCCAAGCCACTAAGTGGCTATTATCAATAATTACTTCTTCTCCTTGAGGAATATTTACAGCATGTATTGCACCATAAGAATTGATAAAAGCCGTTCCTTTTCCTCTTATTTTTAATATAAAAAATCCTTCTCCTGAAAATATTCCTTTTAAAAGATTTTGCACCTGAGTTTCCACTTCAATACCTTCTGTAGCTGCTAAAAAACCATCCTTTTGTATGCACATTCCATAAGTCCCATCTAAATCTACATCTACAATTTCTCCGGGAATAGAAGGTGCCAAAAGTACCTGCCCATTTCCTCTATTTGCAGCTAAACTTTGAAAAAAGAATTTTTCTCCAGAAAACATTCTTCCTATTCCTTTTAATACGCCACCTTCCATTTTTCCATCTACATCAATAGTAGAAGACATAGATACCATGGCACCTGATTCTGCTTTAATTCTCTCTCCTCTTTGAAGATTTACTTCAACAATGGGAAAAGCCCCTTTATATAAAATGTCATATTTCATCTATTTCTCCCCCTATTTTATCCTACATTAATTCCAAAATTTTGACAAAGCGCTCCAAGTCCTCCTTGGAACCCACTTCCAATAGCACTAAACTTCCATTCCTCACCATGTCGATAAAGTTCTCCTACTACAATGGCTGTTTCTATACTAAAATCCTCTCCAAGATCATATCGTATTAATTCTTCTCCTGTTTCTTCATTGAATACTCTTATATAAGAATTGGATACTTGACCAAAGTTTTGTGCTCTTTCCTCTGCGTCATGAATGGTTACTGTAAAATCAATTTTATGAACATTTGCAGGAACTTTACTCAAATCAATTCTAACTTGTTCATCATCTCCATCTCCAAGCCCTGTAAGATTATCCCCTTGATGCACAACAGATCCAGCTACATCTTTTAAATTATTATAGAAAATAAAATCAGCTTCACTATTTACTTTTCCAGTTTCTCCAAGTAAAAAAGCTGCAGAATCTAAGTCAAAATCAAATCCTCCATCATATTTATTGATATCCCATCCTAAACCTACAATTACTTTTGTTAACCCCGGTTTTCCTTTTGTTAAATCCACTTTTTGCCCTTTTTTTAAACTAATTGCCATATAAAACACCTCTCTTTATTTCAATGAATTCTTATCTTCTTCCTTCTAATTGTTTCTGCAAAGTTAATAATTTGGATCTACTTTCTTCTCGTTTTTGTTTATTTTCCATCTCGATTTGTTTTGTATCTTCAATTCCTTTCATGATGGTTTCAAAGGTTTGTTCTAATGTTTCAATTTTTATACTGCTTCCAGAAGTTAATTTTGCAATATCAATAGATTGATTGGCTATATTTTGAGCATTTTTAAGAAGCATTTCATTGGTAGTTTTATCTAGAGCCTCCATGGCATCTGCTTGTATTTTCTGTCTTTTAATAGCAATTGCCTGAATAAGTCCTGATTTAAACACAGGAATAGTTACCACAAATGCACTTCCAATTTTACGAAGAAGATTGTAATTTCCTCTTTGAATTAATTTTATTTGAGGTGCAGTTTGAAGGGCAACCATCTTAGCAAGCTCTAAATCATGTACTCTTTGCTCTACCATTTCTAATGCCTGCATTCCATTTTGTAAGTTTAAAGCATCTATTTGCTCTCCAGATGTAGCTTTACCCTCTAACTGGGGAATAATACTATTTTTTATATGCTCTACTACTAATTGTCCTGCATAAATATATTTTTCTAAGTTTTCATAATACACCATATTTTTTTCAAACATTTCTTCTAGCATTAAATTTGTTTTATTAATTTCATTCTCATATTGCTTAATTTCAACATAAATTTTTGTAATGTCTTTATCTATTGTTTGATATTTATTAATTAAGTTCTCAATATCATTTTTTACTTTATGAAATATTTTTTCAAAGAAATTAGGTTTTTTTTCTTCAAAATCACTTTTATCAAATTTTTTCATAATAGCATTTAGTTGCGTTAGCATTCTTCCACTATCTTCTATAGAAGAATTGCTAATTGTAGATAAAATACGATCACTAAATTGGGAAATTTCTCTTGCTGTATCTTGACCAAAGGACATAATGGATTGTGCATTTCTGATATCAATTTCATTTGCTAGAGCTTTTACTTCTGGTGATGTTTTTGCTTTCACAGCCACCTCATTTATTTTTTTTTCTACATCGAGTTCCTTTATTTCTAAAATATCACTCATCCTACATTTCCTCCTTTTGATAAGCTATCTAAAAAAATCAAACAAGCTTCTTTTTACTGTATTTCCTTGTTTTGGAATGGTCAATCCAAAATTTATTTTTTCTAATTTATGGGTATCATAATAATAAGGATTTATCCCATTTTCTATATTGTTATACCCCGTTGGGGTTAAAATAACAATATCAAATCCTACAAAATGTAAAAAACCTAGTATAATGGTATCTTCCTGATTAAAAATATTTTCATCCCCATCAAAAATAACGATTTTAGGGATCTGAAAAGGATAATCAAATGTTTGAAGTAAGTCTAAATACTTCTTATCTAAATTCAAAATGGTAAATAAAATTTTAAATTTTAATTCTAGTGTTATATTCCATCTGAAATAATCTGTCGATAAAATCAGTTCATTTATTTTTGTCAAAATTAAATTTTGTACACTAGTTCTTAAATAAGATAGTTTATATTCTCTTAATAAAGGTATCTTTTCTATATTAAAAGTTCCATCCTCTTTGAGTAGTCCTTGATGAACCTTATAGGATACGATATTCGTAAAGGGTATTTTTTCTATAAATATCACCTTATCTGTTTGACTTTTTAGTGTATTCACCTTTTCCCAATAAATATTTATATCTTCCGTTGTTCCACTTATTTTTGCAAATATATTTGGCAGATATATTCTATTGTCCTTTACTTCAAATCCTCCTCTAAACCGTGCTTCTTCTTTCCACAATATAAACAATTCATCGTATGTTGTTTTTAAGGGTCTAGGTATTAAAGTATAAGATTCAAACTGCCATGGTCTATAAACTCCACTATCTGATGTATGTATAATTTCATCTATTTCTTTAGAAGCTTTATATGCTATTGTTTCTTCTCTTTTTATTTTGTGCATCATGGGGAAGGGCTTTAAAGGCATTTTACTCGAATATTCTAAACAGTTAGAATACACCTCTATATTCATAATTTCTTTAAAGGTCTCTCCACTGAAAGAATGAAAATACAGTATATCAAATCCCATGAAGGAAAGAAGGATTAAAAAGTATATTTCATCTCGATGTATCTCTCCATAATACAATACTTTCGGATTCATTTCTCCATATACATAAGAAGCTATAGCTTTTAATGCATATTTTTCTATCCAGTATATTATTTTTATGCAAAAGTTCTTTATTATATTTAAATTTTTTTGATTATTCATCACAATTTTTAATAGCATGGATAATTTAGATTTCATTAAACTATCTTTATTATTGTCTATCCTAGATATAAGCTTGTGATTAAAAATGATTTGTACCATCATTTGTGGATTTTTCATGTTTAGTCTTTCTATTTCAGCCCAAGCTCTATTGAATCTTTCTATAAAACCTTTCTCAAAGCTCTTATCTAAAGAATGATCAAATCTTATATATAAAGAATTTAATTCACCAAGTTTCTCATCTAAATCAAAAATTCCATCATAGTATTCATTTTCCTCTAATAAACCTATTATCCTATAAAAATATATAGGCGTAACCATAAACTTACTATTAAAAGCAAAACCTCGTCTATCTTTAGGTAATATAAATATATCTTCATATATATTTTTTGATTTTGCACTTAGGCTGTTTAACTCCAGATTCATAAATTTAATTTCAGTCATATACGCCTATCCCATCCTTTTTATATGATAAAACTATTTCTATTATACCGTAAATCCCATTACTATGTAAATATTTCTACCGTGAACATATAATCCTTATATTGTAAAATTTTGTAACACATTTCTTTAAATGAAATTTATTACCCTATATTCCTTGTATTTTAAGCTTTTTGTCTCATTTCATTCTCAACAAAATATAACATTTTTTTATATTTCCTTGTCTATTATAATTTTTTTTAAAAAAACTATTGAAAACAATGTCGCATTTTGTTATAATCTTTTTAGTGGTTATCCCCCTGGTAACCTCAATAAAATCTCTATTCCCAATACCCCTTTTGAACGGATTTTCACATCCGTGGATGTGGGCCTGCCTTATGGCAGGTTTTTTTTTATGTAAAAACACTGTTATTTTTTCTTAACTTTTCTTACAGATAACCTATTAAATTTTTCATGATGCACTATCTATTTTGTTTTTGATTCTCTTATCCTTATTTTATCAATTAATAACCTATTTTAATAGTGTGATTTCAACAAATTTATTATATACTACTATTTATACTATAAAATTTATTTAAATTCTTACCCCATATATAAAGTGTAAATCGTTTTTTGTCTAGCTAGAATTCATGTTATAATAGTTTTATACAGATTATCTTAAAAATTTTATCCCTATTAGGAGGTCTTTTATGAAAAAAAAGAAGGTTGCTATCGTCTTTACTGGTGGTACCATTTCTATGACGGTAGATCCTAGAATAGGAGCAGCTATACCCACCCTTTCTGGAGAACAAATCATGTCTATGGTTACAAATATAGATAAAATTGCAGATATTGAAATTGTAAATTTCGCAGAAATTCCAGGTCCTCATATGACTCCAGAAAAAATGATGGATTTAAAAAATTTGGTGGAAAATTTAGTTGACCGTGACGACATAACAGGAGTAGTCCTAACCCATGGCACAGACAGCTTAGAAGAAACAGCTTATTTTTTAGATTTAAGTCTTTATACAGAAAAACCCCTTGTTGTAGTAGGCGCAATGCGAAATAGTTCAGAGCTTGGTTATGATGGTCCAAGTAATTTAGCAGCAGCTGTTTGTACTGTCATATCTGATAAAGCTCAAAATAAAGGTGTTTTTGTAGTCATGAGCACAGAAGTAAATTGTGCTTCAGAGGTTACAAAAACAAATACCCTCAGCCTAGATACATTTAAATCTTTGACTTATGGTCCTCTAGGAATAATTGATAATGATGAACTGATCCTTCATCGAGATATTGTTCATAGACAACACATCCATACCCATAAAATAGAATCCCAGGTTGATTTGATTAAAGTTGGCGTTGGGATGGATTCTAAATTTTTAAAATTTTCTGTTGATTCCGGATGTAAAGGAATCGTAATAGAAGCCATGGGCAGAGGAAATATTCCTCCTACTATGATGGATGGAGTACGATATGCTAGAGAAAAAAATATTCCTATTATTATCGTATCTAGATGCCCTTCCGGAAGGGTGCTAGATACTTACGGATATGAAGGTGCTGGTAGAAATCTAAGAGAGCTTGGTTGTATATTAGGAGGAGATTTACCTGGTCAAAAGGCTAGAATTAAATTAATGTTAGCCCTTGGTAAAACAAATGACTTAGAAGAAATCCGAAAAATTTTTGAAGAAGGACTCTATTCAAAATAGAAAAATCCCTTGGTTTTATCAAGATAAAACCAAGGGATTTTTTACTTTCTTTTAAAGATTTATTTTTTATGCGTTTGCTTTTTCTTCTCCTAAAAATTTAGCCATATCTGCTTTTGCATCTCCACTGATCAATTGTAAGTTGAAAGTATCTTGTAATACTTTTAAAACACCAGAAGATACGAATTTAGGTGCACTTGGTCCTATATGAATATTTTGAACTCCAAGACTAAATAATCCAAGAAGTATCGCTACTGCTTTTTGCTCAAACCAAGATAATACGATTGTTAATGGAAGATCATTTACAGTGCATCCAAATGCATCCGCAAGGGCTAAAGCGATTTTTACTGCTGAACCCGAGTTATTACATTGCCCTAAATCGATGTATCTTGGAATATCCGTTCCTGGAACTGTTCCAAAATCTATATCATTAAATCTGAATTTACCGCATGAAGTAGTTAAGATTACACATTCTTTTGGAAGGGAATCTGCAAGCTCTCTAAAGTAATCTCTTCCTTTCGTAGGTGCATCACATCCTGCGATAACAAAGAATCTTTTGATTTTTCCAGCTTTTACTGCATCAATAATTTCTGGTGCAATACTTAAAACCGTATTATGATGGAATCCTGTTGTTAAAGTCTTATCCGAATCAATATTTACAACAGGAAGTGATAATGCTTTTTCTATAACTAAACTAAAATCATCATTTTCTATTTTTTGTATTCCTTCAAGACCTGCTGTTCCATAAGTCCAAAATCTATCCTTATATGTTGCATTTGGCTTTAGCGGCATTAAACAATTCGTTGTTCCAAGAATTGCTCCTGGGAAAGCTTCAAATACTTGTCTTTGATCATACCAAGCTTTTCCTACATTTCCTTTTAAGTGAGCATATTTTTTGAGTTCTGGATAACCATGGGCAGGAAGCATTTCTGAGTGGGTATAGATATTAATTCCTTTTCCCTCTGTTTGCTTTAATAATTCTTCTAAAGCATATAAGTTATGTCCTGTAACTAATATACAGTGTCCTTCTACTTTATCTTGAGAAACCACTACTGGAGTTGGAACACCAAGTTTTCCAGTATGTGCTTTATCTAAAAGATCCATTACTTTAACCGTAGCAGTTCCTACTTTCATAGCCATGGCTATATGCTCTCCTACATTAAAGTTCGAATTTGTTAAAGTTGTATATAACGCTTCATGTACGATTGCATCTACTTCTGGGTCAATTAATCCTAATTCTCTTGCATGAGTAGCATATGCTGCAATTCCTTTTAATCCCAGTATCATCGTATCTTGAAGACTTGCTACATCTGGATTTTTTCCACATACGCCAAACTTTGTACATCCATTTGCTGGTGTTTGCTCACATTGATAACAAAACATTGGCATTGGCTCGTTTACCTTTACATTATTTTCTTCTTTATTTCCTTTAAATAAACCAAACATATTCATTCCCCTTTCATCTTTTTATATTTTGTTTTCCTATGCCCTTACTATATAGGAATTTTTCCTTTCTTTCCGTAACTTAAATCACTAAAATGAATTTTTATGAAAAATTTCTAAAAAAAAATAAATGCTCTTTTTGAGCATTTATTTTCTATTTCAATAAAGGGAGAATGAGCCATGTGTTTACGGCATAAAACACTTGGACTTTATTTTGGCCTTTCTTATTCCTTGTCCTCATAATACAATAATCATCAAATTATTTCAAATGGTCTCACGGTTATATAACCCTCTTTTCCTGCAATGAAAAAACAACTTACTATATACAAAAGTTTCTAATCTATTTATTTTACTTCTAGTTTTTGAATAATATTGTTTTTCAAACAGGTTATATAATCAAATATTTTTATACTATCCTTAAATCTTACTTCTATTTCATTTTCTTTTTTTCTCACTATTTCTCCATTCTTAAATTTTTTATGATAGATAAAATCTCCTTTGTTTATTGCAATTAATTCTTCTTTACATGGATGATTGATTTCCTCTATAAATCTAGATACGAAGGTTTTTTTCCCATACTTATTCTTAGGACTGAAAATATACACCTTCTCCATAGCCCTTGTTATAGCTACATAAAAAAGCCTTCTTTCTTCTTCTAAAGCATCTTCTTCTACAGATTTTTCATGAGGAATAACCCCCTCTACTGCTCCTACAATAAATACATTTTTAAATTCTAATCCTTTTGCACTGTGTATGGTTGTAAGAATGACTCTGTCTTTATCATATTCTTTTCTTTGATTTATCATTTCATCCTTTACTTTTTCTATATGATCTAAATAATCTTGAATGTTCTTAAAACTACTTGATGATCCTTCCATTTCATTTAGTATTTCAAATAATCCTGTTGTTTTTATTTTTCTACTACTGCAATAATCAATGAGATATTTATCATACTCAAGGGTAGTCCTAATATAAGAAATAGCATCTTTTGCGCCTAAATTCCCAACATAATCTATATCACATTCCAAATTTTCAATAGATTTAATTTGCCATGAATTCATATTAGATTTAGTCTTTAAATTATTTAAAAACTCTCCTTCTGCCATGGCAATTTTAATATTTTCCTTGGATATGTATCGAAAAGGTCTATTTATTATTCTTGAGAATTCCTCTTTTAAACCCTTATCTAAAGCTACTTTTAAATATGCAATGATATCCTTTGCAATCCAATGATCATATAAGCTAACAATGTTATCTCTCACTATAAAAGGAATATTCATATCCATAAAAACGTCTACCAGTGCTCGAGATTGAATATTGGTTCTATAAATCACAGCAAAATCAGCATAACTTAAATCATATTTATCTTTATTATCCATAATTAGCTTTCCAATTTCTTTTGCTTCTTCTTCTGCATCATTAGGATATCTACATTCTATTTTATCTCCTACTCCTTTTATTCCTTTTATATCTTTTTCATACCTTTTTTTATTATTTTTAATGAGTTTATTTCCTCCATGTATAATGCTATCCGTTGATCTATAGTTTATGTCTAATATAATCTTTTTTACCTTTGAAAAATAATGTTCAAATTCGAGTAGAAAATCAGGTCTTGCTCCCCTGAACCCATAAATAGATTGATCTTCATCTCCAACTACAAATATATTTTGCTGAGGCATAGAGATAAGCTTTAACACTTCAAACTGCACCTTATTAATATCTTGGAACTCATCAATTAATATATATTGATATCTTCTTCTAACTTTGTTTAATGCATTTTCATTTTCTATTAAAAATGCGTAAGTATGGATAAGCATATCATCAAAATCAATTTTTTTCATCTCTATTTTATATTTTTCATACATACTATATATTTTTAGAAATTCTTCTTTGGAAACCATATTAGATATAAAATCATTTTTATTCATTAATTCGTTTTTCAAAAAAGATATTTCATTTATTATGCCATTTACAAGTTCTTCATCTTCTCCATTTTCCACACCTATACTTTTTAATATATTTTTCATCACATACCTTTTTTCTTTTTCCTCTAAAATTTCTTCCATTTTATAAATTTTGAATGTCCTTAATATTTTGAAAAAAATGGAATGAAAGGTTCCAAAATGAACCTTACCAATTCCTTCTTTAAAAGACAATTTCATGCTTCTTTCTTTCATTTCTACTGCGGAAGCCCTAGTAAAGCTTATGGCTAATATGTTTTCAGAAGGAATGTTGTATCTTTTTATTAGATGAATAATTCTATAGCTAATTACTCTAGTTTTTCCTGACCCTGGTCCTGCAAGAACCATGCAAGGACCTTCGAAGTGACTTATCGCTTTTTTTTGGGCCTCATTCAAACTTTCATATCTTGACTTCATTTTTCTATCGCCTACCTTTAAATCTCTTATCTGCTCTATCATATCACATTTTTCCTTTTCTTTTTAGATGAGATATAATAGCATTTTTTGTATAATACACTAAATCCATAGATAAGGCTTTTTCTGGATGAATCCATACATCTTCCTCATGCTCCTTACTTAATTTAATTGTGCCATCAATATAATTTCCTTCATATATTAAACTTACATATTGCTTCCCTTTTCTTTCTTCAAAAGAATTATCTACACACGCGATATCCTGTATGTCTATCTTTAATCCTGTTTCTTCTAAAATTTCACGCTTTAAACATTCTACTGGATTTTCTGTAAATTCTAGTTTTCCTCCTGGTAAATCCCATTTATAAGATGCAAATTTAGAATCGGACCTTTTAATGAGCAATATTTTATCTTCTTTGAATATTAATCCTTTAATTAAAATGATAAACATTTTTTCACCTCATTTTTATGATATTATAATTATAGACAAAATTTTATTCATTATAAATAATATTATCTTTTTTAATTAAAATTAATTTTCGAGGTGAAATAATGGACATAATCACACACAAACTTGATGAAATAATGGATATTCCTGAAAATCATTGCGTATTTGATATTGAAACAACAGGACTTAGCCCTAAATACAATAAAGTAATATTAATTGGAATCTTATATAATAAGAACAATCAGATTATCATTCAGCAGTTTTTCGCTGAAAATACCCATGAAGAAAAAGAAATTTTATTTTATTTCAAAGAAATATTCAAATGCTTTGAAAATCATATTACTTTTAATGGTATTGCTTTTGATATTCCTTTTTTAAATGAGCGTTTCCTCAAAAATAATTTAGATTTTTTCATAGATAAGAAAAAAGATGTAGATATATTAAGAGTAGTAAAGCCTTTTCAAAAAAAATTAAGATTAGAAAATTGTAAACTAAAAACGGTAGAAAAATTATTAGGAATAGAGCGAAAAGATACTATATCTGGAAAAGAAAGCGTAGAACTTTATAAAACCTTTGAATTAACAAAAAATGAGGAGCTGAAAAGAAAAATACTTCTCCATAATTATGAAGACATCTATTATTTAGGAAAATTATTTAAAATAAAGGAATTGGTTGCCTCTAAAGAAGATTTTCTGGAGATTCGTTTTTTAGAAAATTTAAATAAATTCAAATTAGCTCACTATAAATTCAAAAAGGATTCTCTTTTTTTAGAATATGAAACAAAGGAACTTCTTCCTGTCTCTATCGAAATATATAAAGATGATTATACCATCTTAGGCAGCAAGAATACAGTACAAATTCATTTAAATACGTCAAAAAATAAAGATTCAAAGGGGAATACAATAACTTACTTTATGTTAACTAAAATAATTCCTTTAAAAATAGAAAAAGAATCTCTTGAAAAAAATATCCATTTTATAGGAGAATATTTATTAAAAAAAGAACTCTAAAAAAATTAAGCCTATATCTTTTTTTAATTAAAAGTCATAGGCTCTTTTATTTTCATCATATCCAACATGTATCTTATTTTTTTCTCCATTTTTCTTTCCCTTAATCAAGGCCATATCCGCTGTAGAAAATACATCTTTCATCTGGGAAACAGTTTCAGAATAAGAAGATACGCCTATGGTGGTTGTAATGTCTACATCCATTTCTTTTACTACTTCAAGATTTGGTACTGCTTCTCTAAAGTTTTCTAAAATATCTAAGGATTCCCTTAAAGGTTTGAATAATAAGATAACAAATTCATCCCCTCCAAATCGTATAACTTCTCCTTTGTGTTTTTCTACTATTTTTATTGCTAAATTACTTATTTCTACTAGAATTTCATCCCCTTTTTGATGCCCATATAAATCATTTACCTTTTTAAAGTTATCTAAGTCATATATGGCAAGGGTGTAATATTTTTGTGTCGTATTCATATTTAACATGAGTTTCTCAAAATATTTTCGATTGTAACAGTTTGTCAAGATATCTTTATTTGTTATTTCATTTACTTTTTCAAATAACTTTGCATTCACTGCTGCAATACTGATTTGAATAGCTAGCATACTAAAAAAATTTATAGTAGTTTTTGTAAAGAAATCTTTTGTTCTATGTTCTGCAATAACAATGCCTAATCTATTATTCATCCTAAAATCCTCTAAAGGCGCTACCACTATGGATCTAACATTTTTACCTTTACAAAATTCTATTTGTTTATTATCTACATCAAAATATCCTGTTTCTTTAATTTTGAGTAAAAAATCTGGTAATATTTCATTCTCCTTTACTTCATATTTATTTTCATTATAAATACTTCTACAGTAAGATATATAGTCGTTATTTCTTTTTATCCATATAGTGCACGTATCAACCCCTAATATTCCCATGAGTATATCCGTAATGTTTTTCATTAAGCTTTCAAAAGCATCCAAAGCTCCACAAGCCTTAATAACTTGGCTTAAAATCCAATTTACCCCCTTACTTTCTTGAAGTTCTTTCTCTAATATATCATTTTGATATTTAAGTTTTACATACTCTTTATACGCTATATCATTTGAACTGTTTATTTGCTTAAACATTTTATTCCTCCAAATTTATAGTGCGACATGCTATTATTTATTTCCCTATAGTTTGTATCGTACTTAAAAGCAAAATCCTTTATATTAATTTAAATAAAATTTAATTTTTTCATTTTCGGCATTTTTTTTAAAATCAAAATATATATACATAAAATTTATAATTTTCTGTTAATACGGATTGTAAAAAAAAAATAACTTACATCGTAAGTTATTTTTTTATTGGCGGAGAAGGAGGGATTTGAACCCTCGCGCCCCTTACGAGACCTACTCCCTTAGCAGGGGAGCCTCTTCAGCCACTTGAGTACTTCTCCATAAAAAATGGAGCGGGTGAAGGGAGTCGAACCCTCGCAGCCGGCTTGGAAGGCCGGAACTCTACCACTGAGCTACACCCGCACGTCCTATTGACATAAATAATAATAGCATAAATATTGTTTTATGTCAATAAAACATTTTTCTTTACATATGTTTTTTTGCTTCTACTAACATTTCATTTGCTTTTTCCATGTATTCTATTGCCTTTTCTATGTATGATCCCACTTCTTCTTTTCCCATGGCCTTTGCTTTCTCTACCCATTCTTTAAAGCTTTCCTCATGAGATTGGTTGTGATTTACCCAGTGCACTAATAGTACTCTTAAGGTTTTTTCTTCCTTATTTTCATTTTCTTCTTCATGGGTATGATGATGGTGATGATGGTGGTCATGGTCGTGATCATGATGATGATCGTGATGAAATCTCATTTCAAATTTATTCATAAATGTATCCCCCTTATTTAAAATTAAATTCTTTTTTTATAAGTTTTACTGCATCTTTTATAAGAAGCATTAATGGTTTATTCTCTAATCCCACTATTTCAAAATTTTCTGGCATAATAGGAAGAAGTATTTTTATCCCTTCTGCATCACATATAGCCTCTGTTATTTTACAGGTCACCTCTCCCATCATAGAATTGGGTATGACAACAGATATAGGCCCTACTATTACATTTGCTTTCTTACAGGAGACAGCTATAGCATTTTCCCCTGTTGCACCTTTATTTGCATGGCTTTTCATCATAGCTGAAGTAGCCGATGAATTCGTACCTAAAGCATATAGTTCTACATAAGAAGGCAATTCATCTCTTAAATGAGATACGATTTGAGACCCTATTCCTCCACCCATTCCGTCAATTACTGCTATAATCATTATTTTTCCCCCAAGTGTTTCAATATTATTTTTCTTCGATCAGTATTTTATGATCAATTAATCTTATTTCTTTTACTTCTCCCTTTACTATTTTTTGCTCTCCTAGAAGATCTGCCAAATATACTTTTCCATCTTCAGGCTTCATATACACCACATTTTCCATTATTTTCTCAAGTCCTTCGCTTTTCACTAAGTATGCTGTTGATTCACACATAATATATACCTCCTCAGTATTAAAACAAAAAGACTCCCCTAAAACTTTTTCAAAAGCCTTAAAGAAATCTTCATGATTTCATTTTTAGTAATATTTATTTTCATTTTTAGTATACCATGTTGAAATATTTACCGTCAATATAAGATATAAATCTCTCTTAAAATATATCTAAGATTTATTCTTATCTTTTTTTATTCCAATCATCACTTGTATATTTTCTATATAATTCTTTTGAAAGATTTTTTTCATATTCTGTAAGATCTTCTTCATAAAAAGAAATATTAAAATGTTCCTGTAATGCTTTTATGATATTTTCTTCTAAAACCGCTATATCTACTCTTGATTTTGTTTCATTTTCTATTCCACTCGCTTTATTTGCAGTAAATTTAATTAGTTTATCTTTTAATTTAGGATTTTCTATTCTTATAACAGAAAATAACTTTTCTACGTCAAAATTTAATATAATAGAACCATGTTGTAGTAGTATTCCGTCCTTTCTCGTTTGAGCACTTCCTACAACTTTTTTATGGTTAATGGTTATTTCATATGCAGAGTGTGCATTAAAACAAGCTGAAGATAAATTATCTCTTCCTATCCTCTCTCCTCTTGCTAAAGGATCTGTATACACCCCACTTAAATTTAATCCTTTAGCAAGTCCTTCACTAATAAATTTATAGGATGTTGTTATTCCTCCTTGCATTAAAGGATGATTCTCTCCTACTATGATGCTATAGGTTAGTTCATCATCATGAAGAACAGCTCTTCCTCCGGTTGTTCTTCTTACATAATCTATATTTAAGTCCTTACACTTTTGTATATCTATTTCTTCTTCTAGTTTTTGAAAATATCCAATAGTCATCGTTGCAGGATTCCATGTATAAAATCTAAGGGTCGGCTCTACCTTTCCTTCACGATACGCTGTCATGATTGCTTCATCTATAGCCATATTCATATGTCCATTATAAGAAGTATTTCTTATAACCCTCCATTTTTCCATTATAGCACCCCTTCCCTTTTCATTTGTACCTTCTTCTCTTAAAAATATTTATTCAAAGCTATACATACCTATATCAACTGGAAGATTTCCTTTGTTTTCTAAAGTATTTATTGCAATATCTACAACAACCGCTAAATCTTCTGCATTAAAATAATGTTCAATGTTACTATCAAATAATACATTAGCGGATGGAGGAAATTCATCATCTCCCCTCCATAAAATAAATGTAAAGAATATATTTTTAAAGAACTCAAATTTATACCCTAAATCTCCTATCTTTATTTTTTTACCTTCTACATATTTAAATTTTTCTTCTAAAGCATTAAGATTATTTCCGTATAATTTAGCCAATCTCAAAATTGTCCTTTTATAAAAATTATTATAGTAAACATGTCCATCTGGTATTTCTTTAAAGGTTATACCTTTTCCTGTAGCTAAAACGCCTTTACCATGTACAAGATATCTTAAAAACATAATTCTGACGATATAGGGCTTCATAAGTACTTTTTCTTCGTTATAAATATCTCCACTAGGATATTTTATAGTATAATTTTTCCCCATAAATTTAACGATAAAAATCTGTTTTTGTTCATCATATTCATTTCCTGTTCGCTGTGCCATTTGCCTTGGATCTGTATTGCTGAATATATTTTTTATATATTTATAGGGAACCCTTCCTTGAACATTATCATGGTTCATGTTTATCCCTCCTTACTACTTCTCCTCAAGAGGTTCTATCTTCATACTTAGTTCTTTCATAGCTTTTATACATTCCTCTTTATTTAATTTTCGAGAATAATTATATATGGTTCCTCCTGGTCTTTCATTATAATAAGGTCTATTACAATCTTTACATCCAGCTATTTCAAAAGGAGTTCCTCTTTGTATTTCTTCATAAATGATAGTATCTATAAACTCTATATTTTTTAGGTATCCATCTTCAAATATAAAATTTTCTTTTTTATATCCTGTTTTTATTAAATATGTCATGAGCTGAATTTTCCTATAACTTTCAATAGAAGGGGCCTTCATCGCTTCAAGCTTTGTTCCTTTTACTGGAGTAAATGCAAATAAACTTACTGTTACGTTATTTTTTAACAAGTCTTCGTATAAATTAAATATATCTTCATGACTTTCTCCAAGCCCTGCAATGATATGGGTGCTTATTTTTCCTTTAAATTTATTTGCCATTTCTTTTATAAAATTCACTTTTTCTTTAAAGTTATTTCCTTTTACTTTTTCATAAACCGCTTTATTTGCTCCATCTATAGCAATTCCTATTTTTTCTACGCCTAAATCAAATATCTTCTTTAAATCTCCTTCTGTTTCTACTTTTGCAGAAACAGATATAGGCATAAAGATACTTTCTTTTAGCTTTTTTATAAAATCACTTGACTTTTCTAGGGCTTCATCACTTCCCATGACCTGAAGGCATATTCTTTTTATATTCTTCTCTTTATATTTCAAAAAAGCACGGATGATTTCCTCTTCTTCAAATTCTGGCCATAATACGCGAGAAAGCTTATCTTTTCGAGAAGTGCTTTCTATGGACTGAGAACAAAATAAACATTTATTATTGCACTGCTCTCCTACCATTAAATATGCTGTAGTGGGATGTATATCTACTTTTCCATTTAATATCCCTAGTTCTATTGCTGTTCCTGAAGATAATCTAATCATAATACGCAGCACTCCTTCGCATTTTCTATTACCATTTGTAGCGCCATGGCTTTATTTACAGCACTTTTAGAAGGAAGAACTATATTGTTTACACCACAAAGAACAGCCATTTCATCTAATTTTTTTCTATATTCTCCTCTTGGTCGCATACAGCCTAAGTTTATTGGAATATGTGGAAACTTTATTCTTGCTTCACAGATTAAACGAACTACCTTCTCTATCTCTGGAGGATCTACTTTTTCATATTCTGTTCCCTTTGTTGGAATCAACACAATAAAGGTAATTCCCTCTGGTTTTTCTTTTTCTAAAAAATTTAAAACTTCATACTCTCCTTTTATTTTTCCTTCATGTAAACCTATACAAATATGTGGAATAACCTTTGTATATTTTTTTAATATTTTATAAGTATTCATATACTCTTCTTTTTTCTTATTCATCTTATATACTGCTTTTATAGTATCTTCATCTAAAATCAAATCAAAAGATGCTACATCGATGTATTTCCCTATTGTTTTTATATCTTCTTCCTTCATTAATCCTAGATGCGCATTTAATTTATATCCCTTCTCTTTTAAATCCTTTATCTTTTCCATATAGTTCATCAAAGGAACATCCCCATGAAAAGAGCATCCTCCACTCAAAAGAAAACTTTTCGTTTTTCTTCCTTTTAATTTTTCATCTACATTTTCAATAGGTGTCATATTCTTTAAGTAATACCCATTACAATGAGCACAATTTAAAAAGCATTCCTTTCCAGTTGTTGTTAAGGCTAAAGTTTCATTCGGATAAGAAAAAGTAATTTTATTTCCAAAATATTCACTTTTTATCTTCCAAGCCATATTCATTTTGTCTGTTAGATTCATATTATGCCTCCAATAGATTTTTTGCTGTAGGAAAATTTTCTATGTTTGTATGGGGTAAAAAGCATGCGGATATGAATTCATCCATATAACTTGGATATACACTAAGTTCAACATAAGTCATAATACTTCCAATCTCTTCTAGTTTATGTCTTGCATCTTCACTCATTAAAGTTAGATAGCATCCCATTAATGAACTGTTTCCAATATACATAAATTTTTCTCTTTCTATATCTGGAAGTAATCCTATCAGTATAGATTTTTCTATATCTAAACTATTTCCGATTCCCCCTGCAATATACACCTTATCGATGATACTAAAATCCATTCCAAGACTTGTAATCAGAGTAGCAGCTCCAGAATATACAGCTCCTTTTGCTCTGATAAAGCTATCTAAATCTACCTCTGTTATAGTGATATCCTTTTCCGAATTAAAATCTTCTTTAAAAGCAATCACATATTCTCCTATTCCATGTTCATTAAATCGAATTCGTTTTGTATTTAAATTCTTGTTTATTTTTCCTCTTCTATCAATAATACCAACAAGCATCATCTCTGCAATTAAATCGATAATTCCAGATCCACATATTCCTTCTGGCTTATCACCTCCAATAATGCTAAATTCAGGCTCAAAAGTATCTTTATTTATTTTTATCTTTTCTATTGCTCCACTAGATGCCCTCATTCCACAGCTTATTTCTCCTCCTTCAAATGCAGGTCCAGCGGAGCATGCACAGGTCATGAGATAATCCTTATTTCCAAATACAATTTCTCCATTGGTTCCTAAATCAATAAATAATACATTTTCTTGAGAAGACCAAATTCCAGAAGCTAATACACCTGCTGTAATATCGCCTCCTACATAGCTTGCAACAGATGGTGCAATATATAAAAAGGTTTCAGGATTCACCTGTATTCCAAGCTCTGAAGCTTTTATAAAAGGTGCTCTTAAAAAAGCGGGTATAAAAGGCTCCATTCTTAAGTAATCAGGATATACCCCTAAAAGTAAGTGAGACATTGTAGTATTTCCTGCTGCTACAAAGGCAATAACTTCATCTTTGTCTATTCCTGTATCTTTATACATTTTTTTAAGTAGTGGATTAATGGTTTCATGAATGATAGCATGATTTAATTTTTCTAATCCATCTTTTTTGGTTGAATAAATGATCCTATTGATAACATCTGCTCCATATTTTATTTGAGCATTTCCAGAAGAAGCTTTTGCTATAAGCTCTCCTTTATATAAATCAACAAGACAAACTGCTACAGACGTGGTTCCTACATCTAAAGCAATTCCATAGAGTCTATCTCTTGTATCTCCTATTTCCATATTTACAATGGTGGTTCTATCTATTCCTCTTGGTATGTGGGTTATGGTTACTTTAAAATTACCTTCTCTTAGTATATTTGGTATTTTTCTTAGCATTTGAAGTCTACAAAATACCTTTGTATATCCTAAATGGTTTCTCAAGTATCTTTTAATTCTATCAAAGTCGGATATATTATCGTCTATAGTAGGAAGATCTATCTCTATATAGTCTTTTTTTACATAAGAATTAAATTCCATTTGATTATCAAATACTAATTTTTTTGTTCTTTCAAATATTTCTTTATCCTTTGGACTCGATAAATCTTCTATTTTCATTCCATGCATAGAAGAAGATAAATTAGAAGGAACCTCAATTTCTATGTCTTCTATCACTTTTGTATTACAAGCCAATATATATCCTTCATCCCACTCTTCATCCTTTATATGGTGACTTTTTTTCGTCTCTACCTTTCCTTTAACTAATTTCACTTTACATTTTCCACAGGATACGTTCCCATTGCAAGGTGCATCAATAAAAATATCTGCTCTTCTTGCTACTTCTAACAAATTTTCGCCAAATTTGCAATGACTTTCAATATTTTCTGGTCTAAATATTACTTTTATCACTTCAAATCCCTCCAAAATATGGAACTTTTTTGAATATAGTTAAAGGGGCTGACTCTTTCAAGACAACCCCTTCCAAATTATGCTAATGCAGTTTCATAATTAGATGCATCCAATAAGGCTTCTAATTCACTTTCATCGCTTATTTTTACTTTTACAATCCATGCATCATACGCATCTTCATTCACATACTCAGGCTCATCATCTAATTTTTCATTTACCTCTAAAACTTCTCCAGATATAGGAGCAATTAAATCAGAAGCTACTTTAGAAGACTCTACCACACCAAAGTCTTCACCTTTTGTTAGTTCTTCTCCTACTTCTGGCATTTCAACAAATAATACTTCTCCTAATTGATCTTGAGCATAGTCCGTTATTCCTATATAGGCTTCACTTCCTTCTATTTTAACCCAAGTATGTTTTTCACTATATTTTAAACCTTGTGGATATTTCATAGTGTTCCTCCTTTTTAAAATACCTCGGGCTTTACGCCCGGGGTATAGTGGATAAATTCATATTACATTACTGGTGCTAATTCTAATGCTGGATGGCCTTTTTCTTGTAAGAAGTTTAATACACCCTCTGAATCGATTGCAATTGTTTCATCACAAATCATATCAACAAAGTTATCTATTCCATACATTTCTTTTGCTGTAGCATTTAACTTATCTGCTACATATTCTTTTAACTCTTTAGGCATCCAAACAATTCTTCTTGTTCCTTCTTCAGCAGCAATAAATTTCTTAGAAGAAATAAATTGTCTACCATGGCCCATGAATCCTGGAGTTTGAACTCCTCCACCAGTCATGGATGCAAGTTCTCCAAATCTCATTCCAAGAGGAGTTTCTCCTGCATATTCTCTATTTACAATTACAAATCCATTTGCTTCAGGCATGATACCACAAATACATTCGAAACATCCACAAGAAGTCATTGGATCTTCCATGATACTATATAATGTAACATTTTCTACAGCACCTTGAGAAATCTGAGCAACTGTTTCATTTACTGCGCTCCAAATTCCTTTTACTTCATCCTGTACGCCTTCTTTTGGCACAGGCTGACATGCTCCTGTTGGAGATAATTCTTTTGTTGCTTTTGCATCAAGCCAGCTCACTGCACCACAAAGTCCTAATCTTTCTGGTGTTACAATACATACATGTGCTGGAGCAAAAGATTGGCAAAGGTTACAAGAATAGAAAGTATCTACACTTTCATCTGTTAAAGATGCTAATCTTTCATCTCTTGCTGTATATCTTGGTGTAGCATATTTTCCTCTTAATTCTGCTACTTTTTCAGGATCTGTAATGATAGTAATTTGACACTTATCTACAACAGAATCAAACTCATCACGCATTTTTGCGTATAATACTTCTCCTATATGATTTAATCTAAATCCTTTTTCATATGCTTCTTTTCCTATTCTGATCCAAGTAATATCTCTTTGACCAACATGCATTACCCCTTCTATATAGTTCATGAAATAGTGAATACGTCTTTCAAGAACTGGTTCAAAGTCTTCTTGCATATTTTTACCAGCTACTTCCACTACTACTGCAAGAGGAAGTCTTCCTGGAATTGCATCAAAAGCTTCAATATCTGGTCCGATAATTTCAATCTTATGATCTTCTACTTCTGATGCTTCTCTCTTCATTACGATCTCAAAAGATTCCGTTTTACCTCCACCAAACTCTGCATACATATCGTCTTTTCTAATTCTTTCTCCTTCAAAAGCTGCAGCAAATGCAACTGGTATAGGAAGTTCTGTTATTTTTATTTTAATATTCCTAGCTTCTAATGAAGTAGCAACAAATTTATCATAATCTTTTTGAGTTAATAATCTAGTTGGAACTTCAAGTACTTCTTGGTCTGTAATAACTGGGAATCCAAGTGCTATAGCACCTGCTCCAGCGGATACAACAAGTTCACTTAATGGTCCAAATGCATTTACAAATGCTGGAACTCTCTTTTCAGTGTATTCTAAAAGTCCTGCAAGATTTCCTGGCTCATGTGCTCCAAAGATAAGTGCAGCTCTTACAGCAACAGATACAACGTGAATTACTGAAGTTACATCATATCCTAGTGGAATTACCCTTAACTCAAGTCCCATTTTAACGCCGGCTTCAATTGCTTGATCTATCACTTTTCCTACAAGGAAAGTTAAAAGTCCTTTAGACTGATAATCTTTTATTACCTTAGCAGCAGTTTCTGCATCTGGGCATTCTCCAAGTACAACTGCAACCCCTGGAATATCTCCTGTAACTAGCGGTACTCCAAGAGAACGAATAACTGCATCTGTTATATGTCCTGCACAAGGTGCTTCATATGGAGATTCCATTGTCGCATATTTTATCGCTTCTATTACTTCAGAAGCAACAGCTGTTCCTAGTCCTGCATTTAAAGCATTTTCTAATAACTGCGTTTCTGCTCCAATTAAGCTTTTCACTACCCCTAAAGCACCTTCTAAGTCCCCTAATGTGTTCATTTTTTGTCCTGTTGCTGCATAGATAATCGGCAAAGAATATGCAGTTTCTGGAAAAACAACTTTATGATCTCTTCCTTTTTCTTCTATTGCTTTTGCTAAAAGCCCATTGGCAGCATCTAATGCTTGATTAGATCCTGTAAATATAGTTTTAAATAAACTCATCTCAATTCCCCCTTTTGCTTTTACAATTCTAAATAAGAATCCGCATATAATATGTTTCCTTTTACAACATCACATGATTTTATCATGGTCATTAATTCTTTATCACATGGATTGATTATAGCAGAACTAAAACCATTTGCCATAGCCATAGCCAACCATGCAGAATCTAATATTGGTCTTATATGCTTTGGACAACCGTTAGATACATTTGAAAGTCCCCCAGTAGTTTTAAGTCCCATCTCCGTCATCATTTTTATTGCTTCTAAAACTTCCATTTGCTTTTCTTGCATTCCTTTTATAACAAGGCAAAGTGGGTCAAATAATATATCTGTTGGCTCCATTCCAAGCATTAAACCCTTTTCTAATATTTCTGTACAATATCCCATACGCTCATCATTGTCTCTTGGGATACCTTCTTTTGCACAAAGACCGATTACCATTGCTTCATATTCAGCTGCTAAATCAATAAGATCAAATCTTGGTCCAGCATCTGCTGAGTTGATAATTGGTTTTCCGTTTGTTCTATTGTATACTTTAAGTCCTGCTTCTATAGCTTTTTTATTTGCAGTATCAAGTGCTATTGGTATATTGTCAAAATTTTCTTGAAGAAGCTTCACTCCCCAAGTCATTAATTCTTCTCCGTTTCTTTCTGCTGGACCTATATTGAAATCTATGTAATGCGCACCTGCATCTATTTGCTCTTTCGCTCTTTTTAAAATAGGCTCTGGATTTTTTTCCTCTAAAGCCTTTCTTATAACTGGCGATATACAGTGGATTCTTTCTCCTATTATCATAAATCTTTCCATTAAACAATACCCCCATTTCGATTTTTCATATTATTCCTTTATATGAAGGAAGGAATATATATTCCTTCCTTATATACTTTTATTAAGCATTAGCCGTTGCTAATTGCTCATTGAAATCTCTTAAGAATTTTGGAAGTTCCATAGATTCATTTGTTCCAACTACAACTTCCCAACCTGGTAGAGCATCTTCTATATCTCCTTTAAGAACAGCAACTTTTCCTGGGATAATTAATTTTCTACATTTTGTTTTCTCTTCTACGCCACATTCCTTAATGAAACTTGCAATGGATGATCCTGAGAATTTACCAGCAGACCAAGCAGTAAGAACAGAGTACCCTCCAGCATCTGGTATAACAAGCCAAGTAGGCACTTTAGATCTTTCTATTTCCCCTGCTATGATAAAGTAAGTTAAAGCAAAGTCAACAGTAACTAACACTGGTGAGTTTTCATCTGGATTATTGATTGGATATACTTTAGTCTCTACTCTCATTGGTTTTTGAGGATCTGTAAATATATTTTGTCTTAATGCAAATAGAGGTAGTGCTCTAGTATAATCTATATCGTCTAGTACAATGATAGAGCCATATTTTATAGTAAATAGTGAAGATATAGCCACTTCCATAAATTTGTCTTGTGCAAAGTTGTTTGCAAATACTACAGAAGGGTATCCAAAAGTTCTATCGCCTTCTTTTAATGCAATTCTTCTGATTTGAACCGCATTTGTGAAAGTATCTTTTATAGACGCTCCTGTAGCATCTAATATTAACTCTTTGTAATCAAGCTTATGTATATCTTCTACTAAAGCATATAATTCTTCTAAAGAAGCTGCTTTTACTCCAAGAAGTAATTTATCTCCTTTTACAAGTTCTACTACTTCCTTGTAATTTTCTTTTGTTGCTCCATAAACTACAGGCTTTAATTCTTTTACAAGTTCAAGTGCTTCTTTTAATACTGCTACATCTTCACAAATTAACATACAAGCCACTTTAAGTCCTGATGCTTTTATATCATTGATTACTTTTAAATATCTTTCTTTGTTTCCATCATATTTAAGTGCAGCTATTTCAACTTTCATTTCTTCGCCTATTCTCACATAGCTCACTTTTTTCATGTTTTCTATTTTAGCTGCTACTGCTTCATCACTCATAGCATCTGAGAATAACACAGCAAATCTATTTCTATTTACTAAAGTCTTTTCATGACGGAAAAGAACTGTTTCTCCACCTAATTTGTATTCTACTTCTCCACATCCTAAAGCTACAGTTCTCATTGGAGGTGCAGTCGCTTCTGATAATTTTGCTAATGCATCAGCTCCCATATGAGGACATTTTTCTATCTCTGCTCCACCTGCTGCAACCTTCATAGAGAAAGCTAAGCAAGTTGGAAATCCACAATCCTTACAATTTTTCTTTGGAGTTAATTTAAAAATATCTAATCCTGTTAAAGCCATTTTTCTTTCCCCCTAACCTCTTTATATTATGCTAATTCACACACAAATTTTTTCATGGTTTCTAAAGATCTTGGATGGCGAATCACTACAGCATTTGCGCCTCCAACTAATCCACTTGTAGCTGTTGAAACTTCCATTGCTATACCTCTTTCTTCTTGGCATCCCCACTCTGGAGCATCTTCAACGCTAGCTACAGATTCTTTTACATTCCAAGTTTCAAAAGAAACTGGCATAAGTATAGGCATTTGAAGGGTCTTATCATTTTGACCAAATGCAGCAAGTCTAATTCTATCCATTGTCGAAGCAACATATTCATAACCATAACCTACAGCTGAACAACCAACATTCATTAAGATACTTTCAGGCTTAACCCCTAATTGAGTTAATAATATATTTAATTGTTTAGCAAGGTTTATATCAACAGATGATTCTGCTCCCACTTTATGTGAGTAAGCAAGACCAGCAGCTGCTCCAACCGCCTTATAGTTTTCTTCTACAGCTGCTAAGAATAGACAGTTCTTTCCATCTACTGCTCCTGCAACTTTTTCAAATAATTTTGCATCTTTATCATGATTTCCAGTTCCTGCAATTACAACTGGTACGCTCACTGCATCAGCTACTGCCTTTGCAACATCTGCACATTCTTCTGGTGATTTATCTAATCCATTTGGATCAGCACCTTCTAATTTTAAGCAGATAAAGTCTGGAGATAATTTTTCTTCTACAAATTTAGCCCACTCCGCTGGATTATTTGCTACGTCTTTGTAGAATTCCTTTAATGGCTCTATCCAGTTTTCTGGATAAACATCTAATATTTCTACTCCTATTTTAGGAGTATTTCCAGTCTCTCCATCGAAACTGTAAAATGCCATGGTATTCTCTCCACCTAATTTTATTGCTTTTTCTCCAACACCAATTTCCACTTCTGAAATTTTTCCTGCAAACTTTTGAACAGACATCTTAAAAGCCACTTAAATCGCCCCCTTAATCACTACTTTTTAAATTCTATTTTAGATAATATTGCATGTAAAGCTTCTTTCGACTTTGATTCTTCTGGTAAATTTACTAGAGGAATTCCTTTCGAGTCGTACTCATATACCATTTCATCAAGTGGAACTACCCCTATTAAATTTAATCCTTGTATTTCAATCTCCTCTTTTATTCCTTCATGTAAAGTTTCATGTGGTGTTTTGTTTACAATCAAAAAGAGTTGATCTACTTTTAGTTGTAATTCTTTTACTAAATTTTTAATCCTTCCTACTGCCTGAATACTTCTTCTTGAGCAATCACTTACAAGGAATAAAGTATTAATTACTTTTGTTGTTCCTCTACTTAAATGCTCCATACCAGCCTCATTATCTATTACTAAGTACTCATAGCTATCTGAAAGAGAATCTATCATCTCTCTTAAAACTCCATTTACATAGCAATAGCAGCCTTGACCTTCTGATCTTCCCATGACCAAAAGATCATATCCTTTTCCTTCTGATAAGGCAGTATTTAATCTATATTTTAGATATTGAGCCTTCGTCATTCCTCCAGGAAACCCATTATCTGAATTTTCCCTTTTATTTGCTTCCTCTTTTATTTGTCCCAAGGTTATATCTACATCTATTCCCAATACCTCATTCAAATTTGCATTTGCATCTGCATCTACTGCAAGTATTGGGCCTTTTTCTTTTTTCACTAGATAATCTATTAAAAGCCCTGTCAAGCTAGTTTTTCCAGTTCCACCTTTTCCTGCTACAGCTATTGTATATCCCATTATGTTTACCTCCTAACTAGTTTCTTAGACAGGGCTTTTAAAACGCCCTATCTACTTAAGCTTTAGCGCATTCTTTTTCTGATCCTACACTGTGAACACATTCATTGTGTACATCATGTAGTGCTTCCATTAATCCTTCCGATAAAGTTGGATGTGGATGAATCACATCGCCTACTTCCTGCACCGTAAGACCTAAATGCACTGCTAATGTAAGCTCAGTAAGTAAATCTGTTGCATGCGGTCCTACAATAGAAGCTCCAATTATTTTATCATCTACATCTGCAAGTACTTTGATGAATCCTTGGAAGTGCCCTATTGCTTGCGCTTTTCCAAGTCCTCTAAAATCAAACTGTCCAACATGGTATTTTATATCCATGGCTTTTGCTTGTTTTTCTGTTAATCCAACGGCCGCTACTTCTGGCTCTGTATACACACATCTTGGAACTGCTTTATAGCTTACTTTTCTATCTTTTCCTAACGCATTTTCTACTGCTACCATACCTTCTTTAGAAGCAACATGTGCTAGAAATGGTGTATCTACGATATCTCCTATTGCATAGATTCCTTCCACATTTGTTTCCATTTTTTCATTGACTACAATTTTTCCTCTTTCCGTTTGTATCCCTAATTCTTCTATTCCTAAATTCTCAAGGTATGGCTTTCTTCCTACTGAAACAAGCATGATTTCTGCTTCTAAGCTTTTTCCGTTGTTTAAGTGTGCTATTACACCATCGTCCTTTACTTCACAGCTTTGAATTCCATTTCCTGTAATCATTTTCATTTTGTCTTTTTTAAAGGCTCTTTGTAATTGTTTTGCTACATCCGCATCTTCAAAAGGCAGAACTTGATCTGCCATTTCTACAATGGTGATCTCCGTTCCAAGTGTTCTAAAGAATTGACCAAATTCACATCCAATTACTCCCCCACCTACAATAAGCATAGATTTAGGAAGTTTATCTAAATATAAAGCTTCATCACTTGTTATTACTTTTTTCCCGTCATATGGGAAAATAGGAGGAACAATTGGAACAGAACCTGTTGCTAATATTACTTTATCTGCTTCAATTATTTCTTTAGTACCATCTTCTTTTGAAACCTCAATCTTATTTTTATCTATTAATTTTCCGAATCCATTTACAAGCTTTACCCCTTTTTTATCAAATAAAAATTCGATTCCCTTTACAAGCTGATTCACAATTTTATCTTTTCGACCCATCATTCCTGCAAAGTCAGCCGTAATTTCTCCATCTATCTTAATTCCAAAATCCTTTGCTTCTTTTATCCCCATAAGCATTCCTGAAGAAGCAAGCAGTGCTTTTGTTGGTATACAACCAACATTTAAGCAAGTTCCCCCAACTCTTCTTTTTTCAATCAAAGTAACGTTTGCACCCATCATGGCTGCCTTTATTGCCGCTACATATCCTCCTGGACCGCCTCCTATTACAGCTACTCTCATCTCTTCATCCCCCAAAACAAATTTTTTCCTTCTATTTTTCAAGGCATAATATTGTTTTTGAATGCGCTTTTTAAATATGCGCCTTCTTTTTTATAATCCCGCTGCATCTAATATTGCTGGTACATTTTCTTCTGCACCAATTGCCATTATATGTACACCATCACACAAGTTTTCTTCTCTTAACTGCTTTATAAACTCCCCTGCAATCTTGATTCCTTCTTGTACTTTACTTTCCGCACCTTTAATTCTTTGGATTACTTCTTCTGGAACATATATTCCTGGAACATTTGCATTCATAAATCTTGCCATTCCTACTGATTTTAAAGGAATAATTCCTGCTAAAACCTTTGCATCTAATCCTTTTGTTTTCTCTCTAAAATCTCTCATTGTTTCTATATCAAACACAGCTTGAGTTTGGAAAAATTTAGCCCCTGCCTTAATTTTCTTTTCCATTTTTAATATTTGAACTTCTAAAGGAGTATATCTTGGTGTTACACAAGCCCCTAAATAAAAATCTGGCTTTCCTTGAAGATCATTTCCAACCATATCTTTCCCACTCATTAAGATTTCTGCTGCTTGAAGAATGCCTACACAATCTAAGTCATAAACAGGTTTAGCACCAGGATGATCTCCTACTACTGTATGGTCTCCTGTAAGAGCTAACATATTATCAATTCCAAATAAACCTGCTGATAACATTTCCCCTTGTATTGCAATTCTATTTCTATCTCTTCCTGTCATTTGAAGAACTGGCTCAAGTCCTTCATCTTTTAATATTTTACAAGTAGCTAAAGATGTTGTTCTCATTACAGCGGATTGGAAATCTGTAACATTTACACCATGCGCTCTCCCTTTTATCGCTCTTGCACATTCTATTAAATGATGAAAATCTATTCCCTTAGGAGGCGCCATTTCCGCTGTAACAGCAAAATCTCCTCTTTCTAAAGCTTCTCTTAATAAGCTCATCTCAAATCCCCCTTTTAAGCCTTAAGCTTTGGCTAGTTCTTTTTCTTCTTTTCGATTTAAATTTATTTTTCTTGGATTCATTGATTTTTTGAAATCTTTAGGCCCTCTTATAGCAGTTAAGTTATCCAGCTGCCCTAATTCTTTTAATTTTTCATAGATCATAATCCATGCACATTCATTTTCTGGACTTACTTCACACTTTCCATCCTTCGCTCCACCACAGGCCCCGTTTAAAAGACCTTTGGCACACATAGTTACTGGACAGATTCCTCCAGTCCATCCAAGCTCGCATTCTCCGCACGCTTTACAAGCTTCTTCATATTCTCCTACTCTTTTTATTTCTCCGATGAACATGGTATTATTTCCTGGATATACAGGGATTTTTACGTTTTTCGCAACCGTTTGAACCCCATCTCCACAAGCTAGAGAAATCATCGCATCTGCTTCTTTTAATTCTTCTTTAAATTCTTTTAAATCTTTTTTAACTTTTAAAAGGTTACAAGATGGATCTAATACTTTTATCCCTAGTACTTCTTTACCGTTTTCTTCTAATACCTTTTTCATTTCTGCTAATTCTTCTTCTCCGCCTACTTTACACGTAGCTGCACATAATGAACATCCTGTAACAATTACTTTTTTTGCATCTTTCACAAATTCTAAAACTTCTTCTACAGGTTTTTTTTCTGAAATGATCATCTCTATCCCCCCTTGAATCTATGCGTTATTTTGCATCTTACAAGCTTTGATTACATGTTTAGCAAGTATAGATGTTGTAACTGCTCCTACTCCTCCTGGAACAGGTGTTATCATAGAAACTTTATTTAAAACAGCATCCGTGTCAACATCTCCACATAAATTACCATTCTCATCTACGTTTATACCAACATCAATTACTACTGCACCTTCTTTTACGAAGTTTTCCTTCACCATTTTCGCTCTACCAACAGCTGCTACTAATACATCTGCATCACTTGTAACAGACGCTAAATCTTTTGTTCTAGAGTGGCATATTGTAACTGTTGCGTTTTCATTTAATAAAAGCATTGCAGCTGGCTTTCCAACTACCATTGATCTTCCAAGCACTGCAACTTTTTTACCAGAAAGTTCTACTCCATAATGCTTTAATATTTCTACTACAGCAGTCGGTGTACATGGAGGAAATCCTGATTTATCTCCTTCCATAACTTTTGCTGCATTTACTGGGCTAAAGCAGTCTATATCTTTTTCTGGAGCAATAACATATTTTATCGCTTCTTCATCTAATTGCTTTGGTAATGGTCTAAAGCATAAGATTCCATGCGTAGCTGGATCTTCATTTACTTTCTTAAGTTCATTTACATATTCTTCTTGCGTTATATCTTCTGAAAGCTCTTTTACCTGTGTTAAAAGTCCTACGGATTCACATCTTTTTAATGCGCCTCTTTCATATGCTAAATCGTCTCCTCTTGCCCCTACTCTAACGATTGTAAGCTTTGGATTGATTCCTTTTGCTTTTAATTCTTCTACTTCTTTTATTAAGTTTTCTTTCATTTGATCTGCAACGGCTTTACCTTTTATAATTTGCCCCATTACTGTGCTCATTTCTGCCATGGTAAATCCCCCTTTTTTATCTATTTATTTTTAAAGCATTTTTTCCACTTTTTTATATACTTCATCCGCTATTTTTGTTCCTTCTGCCACTAAGCGGTCGGTTTCTTCTTTTACACTTTTTATGAAGACTTCATCTTTAATCATATTGATGTTGATAGTAACATTTAACTGTCCGCTTATAAGTGCAGCTCTTAAACACTGTACCCCTACTCCAACATCGCTTATAGCAAGTTTTGATCCTTTATCTACTAATGCTTCATGAAGCTTTATTGCATCATAACAAGTTCTTACAATTTTTATAGGAACTTGACATGCATTTTTTAATGCATTTTCTAAAGTTTCTGCCTTTATTTTCTTTTCTTCTTCTGTAGAAGAAGGAAGTCCGTAAGCTTTTGATAAAGGTAAGAATTCTTTTGCATCTTCATCTACCATATTTAGAAATTCACCTTGAAGCTGAGTAGCTCTTTCTAAAATTTCTTTGTTTGCTTCATCATATTCTGCATATTTTTTCTTTCCAATAGTTAAGTTGCAAACCATACTCCCTAGAGCTGTTCCTATTGCTCCTACTAAAGCGGCTGCCCCTCCTCCACCAGGGACAGCTGCTTTAGAGGCAAGAACTTCAACAAATTCTATAGAGTTTTTCTCTACTAGTTTCATGTTCTTTCCTCCTGTTATGTAAGTTTCTTAGAATAATCCTGCTATTTTTCCAGTTTCATCTACATCTATTTTTTCTGCTGCTGGGACTTTTGGAAGTCCTGGCATTTTCATAATTTCACCAGTTAAAGCAACAATGAATCCAGCTCCTGCTGAAACAGTTACTTGTCTTACTGTAATCTTAAATCCAGTTGGTCTTCCAAGTTTTGTTTGATCATCGGTTAATGAATATTGTGTTTTTGCCATACAAATTGGCATATTTCCAAATCCAAATTTTTCAAGGTTTGCTATTTCTTTTATTGCAGCTGGCGCAAAATCCACATCATCTGCTCCATAGATTTTTTGTGCAATAGCTCTTATTTTGTCTTTAATTGGCATATCAAGTTCATAAGCAAAGGTAAAGTCATTTTCTTCTTCTTCTATTAATCTTAGAACCTCTTTAGCAAGTTCTTCTCCACCTTCTCCACCTTTTGCCCAAACTTCAGATAATGCAACATTTACCCCAAGTTCTTTACATTTTGATCTTACAAGTTCAAGTTCCGCTTCTGTATCAAGTGGGAATCTATTAATGGCAACTACTGCTGGTAGTTTAAATACCTTTGTGATGTTTTCAACATGCTTTAATAAGTTTGGAAGTCCTTTTTCTAAAGCTTCTAAGTTTTCATTATTAAGATCTGCTTTTGCTACTCCACCATTGTATTTTAATGCTCTAACAGTTGCCACGATAATAACTGCATCCGGTTTTAAATTTGCCATTCTACATTTAATATCTAGGAATTTTTCTGCTCCAAGGTCAGCACCAAATCCACCTTCTGTCACTACATAATCAGCAAAATGCATTGCCATTCTAGTAGCAATTACAGAGTTACATCCATGTGCTATGTTCGCAAATGGTCCACCATGAACGAATGCTGGTGTTCCTTCTAATGTTTGAACAAGATTTGGCTTTAATGCATCTTTTAAAAGAGCAGCCATGGCTCCGTGAGCATTGATTTGTCCAGCTGTAACTGGCTCTCCTGCTCTTGTATAACCGATTATAATTCTAGATAGTCTTTCTTTTAAATCAGTGATGTCACTCGCTAAGCAAAAAGCTGCCATAACTTCTGAAGCAACTGTTATATCAAATCCGTCTTCTCTTGGGGAACCATTCGCTTTTCCGCCAAGACCATCTACAACAAATCTTAATTGTCTATCGTTCATGTCAACGCATCTTCTCCAAGTGATTCTTCTTGGGTCGATGTCAAGGGCATTTCCTTGATAGATATGGTTGTCTATCATTGCAGCAAGTAAGTTATTTGCAGCGCCTATAGCATGAAAATCTCCTGTAAAGTGAAGGTTTATATCTTCCATTGGTACAACTTGTGCATATCCTCCACCGGCAGCTCCACCTTTAACACCAAATACAGGTCCTAAAGACGGTTCTCTTAAAGCAACAAGTGTATTTTTTCCAAGCTTAGAAAGTCCATCTGCAACCCCTATTGTAGTAGTTGTTTTTCCTTCTCCAGCTGGAGTTGGGTTTATAGCAGTTGTTAGAATTAATTTTGCTTTTTTTCCACCATTATCTCTTTTTAATAGATTATAATCTACTTTAGCTTTATACTTTCCATAAAGGTCAAGATCATCTTCTGTAAGATTTAGTTTCTTTGCAATCTCCCTTATGTCTTGTGGTGTAGCTTCTTGAGCGATTTCAATGTCTGATTTAAAAGCCATTTAAATTCCCCCTTCTAATTTTTGTTTTATATTTTTTATCTCCATAATAGTTTGCTTACTATTATCATAAGGAGATAGGTTGGCTCTGTCCGAATTTATTACATTTTGATTGTAGTATATAAATCCTAAGCACTCTCCATCTTCTATATTATTCGAGATAAAGTCCTCATCTTCCTTGTTTCTTATCTTATTTCCTACAACCAAAACTCTTCCAACACCTATATCATCCCCTAATTTCTTTACTTTTCTATAGGTTTGAAGACTTCTTTCCCCTGGTTCTACTACTACAATAAAAGCATCTACACCTTGTGCTGTACCTCTACCTAAATGCTCTATTCCAGCTTCCATATCCATGATTACAACGTCTTTGTTTTGAAGAATCAAATGACTTGTAAGCCTTTTAAGAAGAACATGTTCAGGACATACACATCCTGATCCTCCAGTATCTACTGTTCCCATGCTTAATAATTTGACTCCATTATACTCTTTACAATATCTATCTGGTATATCATCTACCTTTGGATTTATCTTGAACATTTTACCGAAGGTTCCTCCAGGAGAATTGGTTCTTTCCGCTACTAAGTCTTTCATTTCTGATATAGGAACAATTTCATCTATTAAATTTTTAGGAAACCCTAATGCCAATGCTAAATTGGCATCAGGATCTGCATCTACTGCTAATACTCTATAACCTTCGCTTGCATATATTCTTGAAAGCATTGCTGAAAATGTTGTTTTACCCACTCCACCTTTTCCTGTTATAGCTATTTTCATAAGTATCACCTTTTAAGTTTATTTTTTTATGCTTCTGCTGGTGCTCCTTCATATAAAGCTTCAAAGGATTTACGTTTTTCTTCTATTCTATCTATGATCATCTTAGATAACTCATTTGGATTTTCATTTATAAAGAATTTAGCTCCAGTTAAGTTTTCCATTGTATTTGTTAGTATATCTACTACTCCTGCTCCTCCTGTAACTGGTGGTGTTACGCCAAGGAATACATCAATACCAGATGTAGCTACATAAGTTCCGATTGCTACTGCTTTTTCTGACATCCATTCTGGCGCAACCCCAACCACTGGAAGTTGATGCATATCAAGTCCTAAGAATTTAGCAGCTTCTCCTACTAAAAGAAGAATACGGCTTATATCCACGCAAGAACCCATATGAAGCACTGGCGGAATATCTACAAGTTCGCATACTGTAGCAAGTCCTTTTCCAGCAAGTTTTCTAGCTTCTTTACTTAAAAGTCCTGCTTTCGCAGCTGCTTGTGCAGCACATCCAGTTGTAACAACAATGACATCATTTTTGATTAACTCTTTCATGATAGTAACATGGCTGTTATCTCCTTGAACTTTAGGATTGTTACATCCAACGATACCAGCTGCTCCTCTTAAAACTCCCGCCTTTAGACAGTCTGTAAGTGGCTTTACTGTTCCTGCTGGATCTATATGAGAGTTTACAACTCTATCTAATTGATTTACAATTGCTTCTACGCTATATCCAACCATTGCATTTTCTTTCGCTTTTGGTATAGCTACTTTTTCTGGTTTTCTATTTTTAAAGTTAAGAACTGCTTCTCTTACAATTTCTTTTGCTGATTCAAAAGCTTTTTCTTCGTCAAATTCGATATGGGTTGCACCTGTAATTTTAGCCTTTGGAGAAGTTGTAATGAATTTTGTATGATAGCAATCTGTAAGTTTTGCTAGCGCTGGGAATATACACTGCACGTCAACGATCATTGCTTCTACTGCTCCTGTTATGACTGCAAGTTCTTGTTGTTGGAAGTTACCAGCAAGTTTCACACCATGTCTCATTGTAACTTCATTTGCTGTACAGCATATTCCTGCAAGGTTAATTCCTTGTGCTCCAACTTCTTTTACAAGGGCTAACATTTCTGGATCTTCTGCGGCAAGCACAATCATTTCTGATAAACTTGGTTCATGCCCATGAAGTATGATATTTACTTGATTTTCTTCTAAAACTCCGAGGTTTGCCTCTGTTTCTCTTGGCACTGGTGTTCCGAATAAAATATCACTAAACTCTGTACCAATCATAGAACCTCCCCATCCGTCTGCTAATGAAGTTCTCATTGACATATGCATCAAGCTATCTGCATCAGCTGTACATCCTATATGGGTTGAGTGCATAATGGTTACTATTTCTCTATCTATAGCTCTTGGTTTTACATTTATTTTTTCCCAAACTGCTTTTCTTTGTTCTGGTGCTCTTTCTATGAAGTTTAAGGTTCCAAAAGGCTTTCCAAACTCATTCAAAGCAACTTCTGCTATTTCATGTGCTACTTCATATATATCTCTTCCTTCTGTCGCTACTCCCCACTCGCTTGCTAAGTTTAAAAGTTTCTTTTCATCTGTTATTTTATAATTTCCATCTTTACTTGCCATATGTAATACATGTGTTATATCTCTAGCGTGGTCAGAGTGTGCTGCTGATCCTGCTGCTACCATTCTTGCAAAGTTTCTTGCAACGATAACGTCTGCTGTTGCTCCACAAAGTCCTCTTTGTGCTCCTTTTCCAGCTACAGGGCTAATTCTACAAGGTCCCATAGCACAAATTCTACAGCAAACACCTTGTGCTCCAAATCCACAAGGTGTTTTCATAGCATCTTTTCTGTCCCAAATCGTTTCTACACCTTCTGTCTTAGCCTTTTTTATAAGCTCATCACTTACACCATCAGCTACTAATAACTTTTCATCCATTTCTTTCTTCCCCCTTCTCTTGATAACCTCATTTTTAAAATTTAGATCATTTGAAAAGCAAAAAGAGCCTTCATGACTTTATATTTATCTTCAGATAATCTCATTCCTCTTTTATTTTTTTGTCTGCTCTTTTTGATATGATCATTAAAGGAAATTCAATTTTAATATCCATTTTATTCCCTTTAACTTCGATAACAATTTGTCGATTTGAATATTTTCTTGATGAAAATCGTTAATTTTAAGACAATCACATTTAAAAAATATATTAGAATATTTATGCACTCGTTTTAATCTTTATTGCAATTTTATTATAACATAAAAAGTTCTCTCTGTGATAAAAATTTATTTATTTTTGTTTAAAAAAATGTTTTCTTGGAGAACATTTTAATTTTGAATATATTATTATTTTTATGTATATTAATTCATAATTTCTAATACTAGTATATTTTTTTATAAAGAATAAGATGACTATTTTTTAAATTTTAACTAAAATTCAATATTCAAAACAGTCATCTTGTTAATTTTTTATTGTATGTTTTTGAATTATTTTACATTTTTATGATGTTCATCAAATCTCTTCTTCTATTTTTGATTTGCGATAAGAGCCCCTAACGCAATAGAATAAAGCTTTGATTCATGACTATCTGCCCTAGATACAAGGACTACAGGTGCTTTTGCTCCCATTATAACTCCAGCTGATTTAGCACCTGCCATATATGTCAATGTTTTTCCTATTCCATTTCCCACCTCTATGGTTGGAACAAGAATAACATCCACCTCTCCTGAAATCTTACTTTCGAATTTCTTAATTTCTGCTGCTTCTTTAGAAATAGCTAAATCAAGAGCTAACGGTCCTTCTACGATTACACTTTCTCCAAATTCCCCCATTTTCCCTTTTTCTTCTAATTTAGCAGCATCTACTGTAGCCATCATCTTTTCACTTACCTTTTCTTTCGCTGCAATAACTGCAACATTTATTTGTGATAATTCTAAAGCCATGGCTGTTTTTACTGCATTTCTAAGAATTTTTTCTTTTTGATCAAAATCTGGACTAATGTTCATACCACCATCTGTTAATACTAGTAACTTATGATAAGTTGGAACTTCATATACCATAACATGGCTTAAAAGACTATCTGTTCTAAGCCCGTATTCTTTATTTAAAACTTCTTTTAAAAGGATAGAAGTATCTAAAATCCCTTTCATGACAAAATCAGCTTTTCCCTCAGATACCATTTTAACTGCTTTCATAGCAGCATCCACTAAATCCGTTCCTTCTATTACTTCTACTCCCTCTAGGCTTTCTCCTAAAGCATTGGCTATCTCTTTGATTTTATCTATTTCTCCTATTAGTATGGGCTCTACTATGCCTTCTTTTTTTGCATCAAATACAGCATGAAGCACTTCCTCATCTTGAGCTGCTGCTACAGCCAGTTTCATTGTGGAAATGCTTCTCACCTGTTCTATGATCTCATCTAATTTTTTTATCATCCCATCTTCTCCTTTCTTGTCGAAAAAATGTTAATCATTGAATTTTTGCTACATTATATTACTTCTATATAGAAAAACTTTTTCCTTCTTTAATATAAAGGTATAAAAAAATAATCTAGGATATATATCCTTTCATTTTATGGAGTATATTGTATTCTTTTTGATATTAGACTATAATTTAAATAACAATTTATTTAGGAGGTGATGTTTATGGGAAAGCATATATTAGAAGAAGCCAATAGATGTATTCAATGTAAAAAACCAAAATGTAAGCAAGGATGTCCTGTAAATACATCTATTCCTGAAGTTATCAAAATGCTTTTAGATGGAGACATTAAAAAAGCTGGAAAAACTCTATTCAATAATAATCCCCTTTCCGTCGTATGCTCTCTTGTCTGTCCTCATGAGAACCAATGCGAAGGGCACTGTATACTTGGAGTAAAAGGAAATCCTGTTCAAATTAGCTCTATTGAAAATTATGTTTCAGATTATTACTTAAATAGTGCACATTTAAAAAAAGAAAATAATTTGAATCGAAAAATAGCCATCGTAGGGTCAGGCCCTGCGGGAATCACTATAGCCTTTGTGTTAGCTTTAAAAGGATATGATGTTACTATATTTGAAGCCCATGATAAAATAGGCGGAGTTTTACGATACGGTATACCTGATTTTAGGCTACCGAAAAGTACATTAGATAAGTTAAAAGAAAAATTAATGGAACTTGGCGTAAAAATAAGACCAAATACCTTAATAGGACCCGCCATCACCATCGACAATCTTTTTAGAGATGGGTATCATGCAATTTTCATTGGAACAGGGGTATGGAAGCCAAACACCTTAAATATTAAAGGAGAAAGCTTAGGTCATGTTCATTATGCCATTGACTATCTTAAAAATCCAGATGTATATACTTTAGGAGAAAAAGTGTGTGTTATTGGCGCTGGCAATGTAGCAATGGATGTAGCAAGAACCGCTCTTCGAAAAGGGTCAAAGGAAGTTTATATTCTTTATAGAAAAGGATTAGAAGACATGCCTGCTACAAAATATGAAATTGAATATGCAAAAATAGATGGGGTTCAATTTGAACTCTATAAAAATCCCCTAGAAATAGTAGATCAAGGAGTTAAATATGTACAGACAAGAAAAATAACAGATGAAAATGGAGACGAAAAGGTAATCAATATAGAAAATTCCGAAGAAATATTTCATGCAAATTCTGTTATTATCGCTGTCAGCCAAGGTCCTCGAGCAAATATCGTCTCTAATACCAAGGGAATTGATACAGATATAACGGGTCTTGTAGTCACAGATGATTGTGGAAGAACCAGCCGAGAAGGAGTTTTCGCTTCGGGAGATGTGGTTACAGGTGCTAAAACAGTTGTAGAAGCTGTAAATATTTCAAAGAATGTTGCCATGGCAATGGATGAATATGTTTGTAAAAAATATGAATGCAATAAATAAAGTCCCAAAATTGGGACTTTATTTATTATAAATTCATTATCTTTTTCTTGGGTTATAAATTTTTATTTTGGCACAATCACCTTTAAGCCTTTTTTCATTACTTCAAATTTAGCAGGAAAAGTTCCTCCGTCTTCTCCGTCTATATCAATAATTAAATTTTCTTTATTCAAGCAATCTACTTCTAAATAGTCTGTTTGAAAATATATTACATTTGGATCATTAATATGCTCTCCTGAAAAAATCTTTAAAAATACAGTAGCTGCATTCAAAAGGTACGATTTTTTTATAATGCATACATCAAATAATCCATCATCAATTTCTCCTTTTGGCGCAAAATTAGTGAATCCTCCAGCAGATTTAGAATTAAGTATCAAAAATAGAAAAGCATCTGTTGTAAAGGTTTTATTGTCATGCTTAAATTCAAATTTTAAAGATTCAAAAAGCTGTTTTGGAACTTCCTTTATACCATGAACATAATAAGCAAAACTTCCAAAAGCAGTTTTTGCTTCAACAGGAGTTTTTATAGCAATATCTGCTAACAGTCCAGCAGCTGCTACATTTACAAAGTATTTTTCATTCACTTTACAAAGATCTATTTCTTTTATAGTATGATTTCTTATTACATTGCAAATTCCATCTATTGTGGTTGGAAGCTTTAGATAGTTTCCTAAATCATTTACTGTTCCTGCTGGTATAATTAAGAGTGGAATATCCACCTGATTTTTTGCCACTGCATTGATTACATTGTTAACTGTTCCATCTCCTCCGATAGCAATCAACAAATCAAAATCAGCTTGTTTTAGTGTTTCTATTTCCTGTATGTAATCAAATTCTATTGTTGTATCCACTTTATCTACATACTTTATTGTTTTATCTAGTATAAGTCTTCCTATAATCACTTCTAAATTTTTCTGAAGGCTTTGGGTTCCAGAGGAAGGATTATTGATTATTTTTACCTTCATGAAAGTACCTCCTTTATTTTTCATATTTTTTTATTTCCTCAAGACAAGCAAGTGTTACTTCATCTTGGGGATTCAAACGATAGGCTTCTTCTATATATTCCTTTGCTTTTTCTACCTCTCCTTTATTTAAATACGCCATGCCTAAATTGCACATTATTTCTGGATCTTCTTTTAAAGCAAATGCTTTTTGAAAATATTCTATGGATACATCTATATTTCCTACCATGGCATTACATATGCCAATTTCAACTATTGCATCTACCTGTTCTGGATTTAAGAGAAGAATTTTTTCAAAATATTTTATTGCTTCTCCTACATCGTTAAGCTGTCTATACGAAAGTCCAATAAAAAATAGTAAATTCCACCAGTCAGGATATTCCTCTATTAAAGGAAGTAATTTTTCTAATCCTTCTTTTGCTTTTCCTTGTAATACAAAAACATATCCTTCTTCATAAGCTACCTTATCCCCTATTTTTTTTATTTCTTCTTTTATTTCTAATTCTCTTTCTTCATCTAATCCAATATTTAAAGCTTCTTCCCATGTAAGTTTTGCTTTTACATATTGTTTTTGATTGTAGTAATGATAGCCTAATTGATAGTATGCAAGAGAAAAATCTGGATGAATAAGGGTAATGCTTTCTAATTTATCTAACGCTTCTAATAAGAAGTCATTACTTTTTATTGTTTCTTTATTTTTATCATGAATTTTAGCTATATCTTGGCAAACTAGAGCATAATTATAAAGACCATTTAAATCATTAGGCTTTAATGTAATTAGGGCTTTAAAATAAATTAAAGCATCCATAAACTCCTTTTCATCTGCTTTTTTTATACCCATATATCCTATATATTCTTCAATTTTTTCATCAAATAAATATAAAAACTTCTTATATTCTTCATTGTACCTAAAGTTTGAATCGATTCCCATAATATAAATCATTCCCCTGGAAATAGAAGCAATACTTATATTATTTTCAATATCTTTTTCTTTTATGTTTTTTACTAATTCTTCGTTTAATAAGGGTACATCGATTCCTCCTTTAGGAACTTCATATCCTTTTAAAGGTAGATCTGCATCTTCTTTTATTGTTAAAAATGAAAGATTTTCCGTTTTCACTAATAAATATTTTTCTATCTTAAATTTCATGACTCCCTCCTAAATATCCACTTTATAACTTTTACTTTTTTCAAATATTTTTTTATCTATATTATACACAAAAAGTATCGTGCTTAAATTTTTTTCTATTTTCTCTTCTATATTTTCTTTTAACTTTAAAATATCATATTGAAATAACTCAAATTGGACATCTTTTATAATATGCTTGGCTGGAACATTTGTGTATTGGGGAAGAAAAATATTTATATTCTCTATTTCTTGTAAAAATTTATGGCATTTATTTTTGAAATCTTCTATTTCTATTTTATCAAAGAATTTTGGCAAAGAAGAAGTTCTTCCTAAAGAAATATAGTCATACTTGAGACATTCTTTAAATAAATCTACCTTTTCTTTTATTTTTTCTTTATAAAAATCTAATAAAATACTATAAAGCTGATTTTTCCCTTGGGCTATTTTAAAGTAACTCTTTTTCTCCCAATAAGAAGAAAATGCTTCAAAGAAACAAAAAGGGTCTTCTTTATAATAATTTTTAATGATATATTTCATAGAAAGATTAAAATTGTCTGAATTGTAATAAAGCTCCAGAATTTCTTCTATATCCTTTATCTTTAACATTTCTTTATAAGACATATATTTATTACTAAGTACCTCATAGGGAGGATAGTCCTTAAATAGATATTCATGCTTGTCTGCCTTTTTTCTTATTCCTGATCCCTTTAGCATTTTTAAAAATCCAAGCTGAAGCTGCTCTATTTCTAAATGAAATACCATGTTAAATGAATTCCTAAAGCTCTTATAATCTTCATATGGCAGGCCTGCTATTAAATCTAAATGCTGATGTATATTTTTAAAACTCGATACTTTCTTTACGACCTGAGATAATCTTTCAAAATCTTGTGTTCTTCCTACCTCTTTTAATGTATCTTCATTCGTAGACTGAACCCCTACTTCAAATTGAAATAAGCCTTCTTTACAGGTTGATAAAAATTCTAGCATTTCATCATCGATTAAATGTGCTGTAACTTCAAAGTGAAAATTCGTATACCCATTATCATTTTCCATAATAAATTTCATGATATCTAATGCATATTTTTTATTTGCATTAAAAGTTCTATCTACAAATTTAACCTGTTTTACTTTCGTATCTATCAAGTTTTTAAGTTCCATTTTTACTCTATCTATATGAAAGAATCGAAGCCCTTTTATAGTAGAAGATAAACAATATTGACAATCAAAAGGACACCCTCTTGAAGTTTCGTAGTAAACGATTTTATTTTCATATTCTCTTTTATCTATATCCTCATATGGACTTGGTATGCTATTTAAATCTTCTATAAGTCCTCTTTCTTTATTTTTTACGATTTCTTCTTTCCTTCTATATACCAGACCATCAATTCCTTCTACCCTCTTTTTTTCTAATAAATGCTCAATCATTTCCCTAAAAGTGAGTTCTCCTTCACCATATATGATATAATCAATATAGTGATGTTTTTTCATTATTTCTATGGAATCATAGGAAACTTCTGGCCCGCCAAGTAATATCTTAATATGAGGGCTTATTTTCTTAAGATTTTCACAAATTTTTAAAGTATCTTCTATATTCCATATGTATGTGGAAAAAGCAACCAAATCTGCATTTTTTATATATATTTCTTTTAATATGTAATCTATGCTATTATTGATGGTATATTCTTCAACTTCAATAGGCGCTAAATCCTTGCAAAAATGTTTTAAATATCTAATTGCTAAATTCGTATGAACAAACTTAGAATTTAATGTGGTCAAAAGTATTTTCAATGTAATCAGCCCTTTCCTCATCATCCATCATTATATATTACCACAAAAGATAAAAAATATCCATTTCCCCTTTGTCCTTTACTTATTTTTATACTTGAAATTTATTATCATTTAGATTAAAATATATATTGAGCGTTCATTATAAGCCGAATCGAAAGAAGGTAGATATTTTGTTAATGCAAAGTCATAAAATAATAGCTTATCATCTGCATCATCATATAAAACAGAACCTAAATATTAACTTAAATAGAAATTTTTTAATCTATGGTGCAATGAAACCAGATATAGCACCAAGTCTTGCTATAAAAAAGCATTACAAGGAGCAAAGTTTTGATTTTGTTTTAGATGAAATTCTAAAATTAACGCTGGATGGGCTAAAAGAAAATGCAATCTCTATTAATAAATTTTCTACTAGACTAGGGGTTATCAGTCATTTCTTATCTGACTTTTTCTGCCTTCCACATCATGATAGACAATATTATCACGATAAGCTTATGGAGCATCTAAAATACGAAAAGGACTTACATGGATATTTTAGTGAATTTAATGGAATAGATAAAGTAAATATCCCTTATGTAGAAAATATGAATAAAGAAAACATCAAAGATGTTATAGAAAATCTTCATGATATTTATAAAAACAATTCCATGGGATTTAAGAATGACATAATAGGATCTATTAATATTTCTAGTGCTATAGGCATAACCATTGTAGAAAATTCATTAATAACTTCTTTAGAAAAAGTTACTGTATAATAATTTCTTCGTATGCGTGGAGTATCTCTAATCCTTTTAAGGGTATTATGGATGCTCTTTTGTTTTTTAATCCTGAACCTTATTTTCTATAATGGTATAAAAAACATACTGGACACAAATAATATTATATAATTTCAATCCATTCAAACTACTCCTTAGAATTTACAAAAAATCTTTTAAATGGTATGATTCTCTGTAGACAAAATAATACTAGGGGTGTAATTATGAACTTAATGAATAATATAAATCTTCATCTTACAAAAATAAAAAAAACATTTAAATATATAAGAAACGCTTTCTTTATTATGATTGCATTCATTTTATGGATTAATCTTTTGATTGTGTATCAATCTAGTAAATATATCGTAAAAGAAAATGCTTCCCTTCCTAAAGTAGACGCTTTGATCGTTCTTGGTGCAGGAGTATATTCGGATGGTACTTTATCTCCTATCTTAAGAGATCGAGTAGATACTTCTTTAGAATTACTAGAAAAAAATAAAGAAGTAAAAATATTAGCATCTGGAGACCATGGCACTAAAAATTACGATGAAGTAAATACCATGAGGAAGTATTTAGAAAAAAAAGGAGTAGATTCTTCCATTATATTTATGGATCATGCTGGATTTAGCACTTACGAAAGCATGTATAGAGCAAAAGAGATATTTAAGGTAAAAAAGGCAGTAATCATTAGCCAAAGTTACCATCTAAAAAGGGCCATCTATATTGCAAGACAATTAGGTATAGAATCTTACGGAGTAGCCTCCGACAAACGCATGTATTTAGGTATGGTAAAGTATCAGCTCAGAGAAAGCCTTGCTAGATGCAAGGATTTCTTTTTAGTAAATGTATTTAAACCAGAGCCTACATATCTAGGAGAAGCAATCCCTATCATGAACAGTAATGGAAAAGTAACCCATGATAAAAAAGAAGAATAAAGAAATTTAGAAATTTTGCTTTATTTGAAGGTTTTTCAGTTATTTTATAGAAAATAATAGTATTACTTTATATTCTAATAGAAAGGAGATTATCATGGAGCTATTTGACAAAATATCTATAGACCAAATATCTAAAAGAGATTTACTGCTTATTGTTAAAGCTTTAGAATATACTTTTGAAAATACAAAAATAGACGAATTTATAAATTTAAGAAATAACATGATCAAAGAGCTTTGCTTTTTATCCAATACTAATGAAGAAGATTTTATAAAATATCTTGAAAAATAAATATTTCTACAAATAATAAAGGAATGGCTACTATGTCATTTCTTTTCATTTAGAAGTATTTTTTGCTTTGCCTTTGACAAACTTTTTATAACCATTTCATAAGAATGATCAATCATCCAAAGTATTTCATCCTCTGGTATGGTCCCATCCACAATTATAGTATTCCAATGATTTTTATTCAAATGATACCCTGGTGTTACAGATGGATATATTCTTCTTAAATTCTCTACTAAAAAAGGATCGCATTTTAAAGAAATATTAATCTTATTATTTCTTTCTGAAATAAGTGCAAACATTTTAGACTCTACTTTTATTACCAGTACATCTTCTCCAAAAGGATAATCTTCAAATGAGCCTTTTTTGGATAGACAAAAATCTTTTATTATTTTTACATTCATATCTTTCCCCCCAAAGAAACTATAGCTTTTCTATAGTGATAAAATTTTCTAACCTTTTTCCATAAATACACAATCTCTTTATTTTATTATACATGAACATTCATTTGGTGTTAAGATAAAAAAAGATGGTTAGGAAAATATAACCATCTTTTTATATTTTTTTCTTGAATCGAAATATATATTCTCCAGATTTAGATTGCACCTTCATATACAAAATATCCTTTTCTATTTTTTTATCTATCACCTTAATATTATTCAAAATTGGATTATACACTGTATCTCCCACATTTAGAGAAATCAGATCCTTTGGACTTGTTTTTTCTGTATACGTTTTTTTCCCTATTTCGTATCCTCTAAGCTTTAAAATGTAATTGGAAAGAGATTTTATAAATTCTATATTTTTTATATCCTTATCCTCAATCTTAAATCCTATGATCCCAAGAATAGCATTTTTTATACTTTTTAAGCCTTCCTCTTTTTCCTCTTCATCTTCTATATAGATTTGATATAAAAGTCTTAAAAATCTATCGATTATGTTTTCCTCTTTTATTTTGTTTAAATCGCCTCTTAATAGCCGATCTAACTTTTGCATAAAATATATTCTTATTTTCTCAAAAGGAATAACGTCTTTTCTTTCTAGATTAAATTCCATAATATAATTTTTTATTTGTGCTAAAATATCTTCCATAGTCAACTTCGGATTTTTAATTAATCCATGAATTAAATAACCATAAACTACTCCAGCAAAAAGATATTCGTATGTTTTTATATTTCCTTCTTTCTCATAGTAAGAAAAGATATTTTTAATAATCTCCTCTTCTGCTTTCTTAAAGTTTCTATTAGAAAGTATAATTGGTAAAATAAGATTAAGGATGTAAGGAGTATTTTGTTTTTCTCCATAATATTGATAAAAAACAAGCTCTTCTTTTAATCTAGAGTAATCTATGAATACTACTTTTTCATTTTTATCATCCACTAAAGATTTTACATTTAATATCATTAAATCTTTCAAATAAGAATCTTTACAAAAAAAAGAATACACAAAAGCATTTTTCATTCTGTCTTCCATCATCATCGCTCCTATGAAAATTTCAAAAAAAAA
>SWCA01004896.1_pt1 | contig 54680 bp, 39 predicted proteins | sample 4692961 | NCBI WGS metagenome assembly SWCA01 (sample SAMN10267275, study PRJNA491770) | bioreactor metagenome | isolation source: DHS bioreactor inoculated with | place: Japan: off Shimokita Peninsula | reverse complement strand
GAAAGGGCAACTCTTCGTTTGATGCGCCTTTAAAGGAACACAAATTTACGACCTGGTGACGAAAACAGTGCCCATCGCTCAGTAGCCAAATTTCGGGGGTGGCAATATCTTTTACTTTGATTTTTTCTTTGTTATGAAGCGGATGCTTTTCATGCGAATAGAGCATCATTTCTTCATAAAAAATGGGGCGTTCATTAATCCGGTCCTCTTTAAGCGGAGTAACCAGGACTCCAACATCGAGCAAGTCGCGCTTCAGGTGATCGACAATATTTTCGGTGGTCAGCTCCTGAACTGTAATCAGAATATTAGGATACTTTCGTTTGTAGTTGCCAATAAACAGTGGTAACAGATAAGGCGCCAGCGTTGGAATAATACCGATTTTCAATTCACCGGAAATCAAATTCTTGTGATCTTTGACAATGTCGTTTACCTTTTCGGTCTCCTTTAGAATGATGCGCGACTGTTCAATGATTCGTTTACCAACATCAGTCGGAATAAGTGGTTGCTTGCTCCGGTCGAAAATAATGATTTCCAAATCTTCTTCCAGCTTTTTTATTTGCATACTTAAGGTTGGCTGCGTAATAAAGCAATGCTCGGCTGCCCGTCCAAAATGCCGGTAGGTGTCAACGGCAACAATATACTCCAACTGTGTCAGTGTGATCATGGTTTTTCATATTTATAGTTGCTAAAAATAGAAAAAATCGATGAAAAGAAAACTTACTTGCTAAAAAGTTGTTGGCGCACCCACTCAAACAGGACAACACTTAACGCATGGGAAATATTCATCGACTTGCAGGAACCGGTCATCGGAATATGGATGCTTTGTTGACAGCGGGCAATCAGATCGGGCGACAAACCATGCATTTCGCTTCCCAATAAAAAAGCCACTTTATCAGGAAATTGGGTCGTGAATATATTTTCTGAATTTTGATCCGTTTCGACAGCAAAAACAGCATACCCGTCGGGGATGGAATGAAAAAATTTATCAGAGCTGGTCACAATCAACCTGACATTTTTAAAACTTAGTCCGGCCGTTTTCTTGATGGAACTTTCACGCTTGGGATTGTCATCATCCAACAAATACAAGGTGTCGCCTCCCACATTATCAACCAATCGCACTAAACTCCCCACATTCTGTGGATTCTTTACCCTCCAGGCGGCAACAAGGGGTTTGGCAGGAAGTTCAGGATAATTTTGCGACCGAAAAAAAGCAACTGAATTTGTTTCCATCCTGATAATTATTAATTTTCTTTGATGAATTGAAACTACGAAGGAAATTATTTAAACGCATTTGTCCATGAACTTGAGCCGGATTTTTTTTATTGTATTGATTGCTGCCTTGTTGTTTTCCTGCGGAAAATCGGAGAAAGAGCTGGCCGCCGACAGGCTTGCGCTGGCTAAAAATGCTTATCAAAAAGGCGATACCACACTGGCCTTACAACAACTGGACACGATCCAACTAAAATACAGGGGCGCCATTCAAACCCTGGCTGAAGCGGATCAATTCAAAAAGAAGATTTACGGAGACCTGTTTTACCAAAAGCAGGATGAAATGGATTCACTGAAGGTGAAACTGGAAAAACTGGAAGCTAAATTCGTAAAGGAAAAAACCGACTTCGATCGCTACACGCAATACGTTCACAAACGCCAGCAATTTGAGCGGCGATGGGACAAATCTTTTATTCAGATTCATTTGGATGAGCGCGGGGAGCTGTATATTTCGAGCAACTATTACGGCGACCAGTGGCTCGAACATACCGGCTTGCGGGTGTACGACCAGGACCTACAGGCAAAAACCGAAAAGGTTGACCTGGACAATGTGTTAAACCACCGCAGCGATTTTATGGAGACCAAGTGGGAAAAAGTTTCGTACCGCGATGGCGCCGACAACGGCGTTATTGAATTTATAGCCGAACATGCGGACCGCAATTTGAAAGCCGTATTTCTGGGTTCGCGTTACTACTACATCATCCTGGAAGAGTACGACAAGCAAGCGGTAAAAGACGCCTTGGCCTTATCGAAACTTCTGAAACAAAAAGCAAAACTCGGACAGGAGATTCAATCGCTTCAATCGAAAGTTGGTTAAGTACTTTCTATTTTCTTAGCGGATTTTTTCAATTTGCTCGGGCGGCTGGGCCAGAATGGCTTTTTTACCGTTAATCACAATCGGACGCTTCATCAGGCGTGGGCTTTCGGCTAAAATTTTCACCCATTCATTGTCGGTCAACTCTTTGCCCCGGTATTCCTTTCGATACAATTCCTCCTGAGTCCGAACCAATTCAAACGCCTTCATCCCTGATTTGGCCAGGATATTTTTAATTTCATCTGCCGTGATTCCTTCTTTCATGTAATTCTTCACATCGATGTGGTATCCGTTTTCTTCGAGGTATTTTAAACCGGCCCGGCTTTTCGAGCATCTTGGGTTGTGGTAGATTTTCATGGCTACTTGATGTTTTAATCTGATGTACTGATAATAATCTTCCTGTGCACGAAACCGGCCTTCCATATGTTGCCGGCTGTAGGTGTTCGACAATTCGTTGTCTAAGATCCGCGACTTGGTGTTATCGCGAAGCTGAATCTTAAGCATTTCGCGCAATTCGGCCTTTAGATTTTCATCGTAAATTGGGCATGCCACTTCAATGCGTCGATTCAAATTCCGCGGCATCCAGTCGGCCGAGGAAATGTAAATCTGATCCTTTCCCCCGTTTCCAAACAAGAAAATACGGGAGTGTTCCAAGTATTTATCGACAATACTGATGGCCTCAATATTTTCATTTACACCTTCCGTCTCAGTTAACAATCCAAAGATCCCGCGAACAATCAGGCGAATTTTCACCCCGGCACGAGCAGCCTCATAAATCTTATCCATCATCTCTGGATCTATCAGACTATTCATTTTCAACACCATAAACCCGCGCTTACCCGATTTGGCAATAGCTATTTCATGATCAATTTTTGACATAAAAAAGTCTCGCATCGAAAACGGACTGACTACCAGATGCTTGTAATTTGAAATCCGGTAGTTGTGCTTAAAAAATCCAAACAGACGAGCCACCTCATCGGCGATTCTGGGATCAGCAGTCAGCAAACCATCATCGCCATAAACCCGGGCAGTTCCTTCATGAAAATTTCCGGTTCCTACGTAAGCGTAATTTTTGAAAGAACCTTTCTCTTTTCTCTTTATCCAAGCCAGCTTACTGTGTACTTTGAGTCCAGGAACTCCATTCACCACATGAGCCCCTTCTTCCTGTAACTTATTCGACCAGTATATGTTAGCCTCTTCGTCAAAACGGGCTTGCAGCTCGATAACAACGGTTACTTTTTTCCCATTTCTGATCGCATTCAGCAAGGCATTCACCACCCGCGAATTGTCGGCCACCCGATAAATTGTGATGCCAATTTCTTTTACTGCCGGATCGATAGCTGCTTCTCGAAGCAAATCAAGAAAATGACTAAAACTTTGATAGGGATAATGCAACATGATATCTTTCCGGCGTAACCGCTTCAGAATACTTTCATGCTGTTTCAGTTCCTTGTGCCTAACCGGCGTCAGGCGTTTATAATAATGGTGGGCTTGCCCAATCTCCGGAAAGTCCATGAAATCTTTGTGGTTATGGTATTTTCCACCCGGTACCTGGTTGTCCGGATCCAACTTCATCTTTCTAATGATGAAATTCAATAAATCATCCGGAATATCCTTGTCGTACAGGAGCCGGACAGGTGTGCCCACTTTTCTTTTCTTCAAGCTGGCTTCCATCTTTTCAACGAAGCTTTTGGAAATATCGTCATCAATATCCAGCTCTGCGTCACGCGTTACCTTAATGGTATAAGCTTCAAACTGATCGTAGTTGAACAAAGGAAAAATATCGGGCAAACTGTAACGAATCACATCATCGAGCAGCATGACATATTTACGTCCATCTTTCTCTGGCAATACCAGAAAGCGGGACAAAGATATGTTTGGAATACGAACCAGAGCATAGGCAAACTTATCGGGCCGTGCCTTGCGCGAAAGCTTGATGGCCAGGTAAACTGACCGGTCGCGCAAGTACGGAAACTTGTTTTCCTTGCTCAACATAATGGGAATCAGGTTGGGAAGCACCTTGTCCTTGAAGTAGTTTTTGACAAAAACAATTTGTTCCGGCTCCAGGTCGGTTTCATCAACCATGAGGATATTCTCCCGCTTAAGCTCTTGCATAATGTTGCGGAATATTTCCTGCGAGCGTTTTTGATGCGAAACAACCGTCTCCATGATTTTCTCGTGCAGCTCCTCGGGTCTGATGTCGCCAATTAAGGTTTCATCATTCTCAAAATCAACCATTCGACGGACAGATGCTACCCTCACACGAAAAAACTCATCGAGGTTGTTCGAAAAAATTCCGATAAACCGGATGCGTTCAAAAAGTGGAACAGTAGGATCCTCTGCTTCCTGCAACACGCGTGCGTTAAACGAAAGCCAACTTATTTCACGATTAATATATTGGTTGCTTATCCTTGTCATATTGCATTGCTTTTATTGAGAATAACCCCTCAACAGCGAAGTAGTTAAACGATCTGTCCTAAATATGCAAAAAAGTTTCTGAATTTTTCGTATCCAGCAGACTAGTCTTCACTGAATTCCATTAAGTAAGCTTTCATAAATCCGTCAATTTCTCCATCTAAAACAGCCTGGACATTGCCTGTTTCATGTCCGGTTCTTGTGTCTTTCACCATTTTATACGGTTGTAACACGTACGAACGGATTTGTGATCCCCACTCAATTTTTTTCTTAGTCGACTCAATTTGCATTTCCGCTTCCCGAAGCTTACGAAGTTCCAACTCATACAATTGCGATTTCAGCAAGCGCAAGGCATTTTCCTTATTGGCAAACTGCGATCGGCTTTCGGTATTTGCAATGACAATTCCGGTTGGCGCATGCTTCAGGCGAACACCGGTTTCAACCTTGTTCACATTCTGCCCACCAGCACCTCCCGAACGAAAGGTATCCCAAGTAATATCTGCAGGATTGATTTCAATTTGAACGGTATCATCAACCAGGGGGGCCACAAAAACGGAAGTGAAGGAAGTCATCCGTTTATTTTGAGCGTTAAAAGGCGACAAACGAACCAGCCGATGCACGCCGTTTTCGCTTTTCAGGTAGCCATAGGCATAATCCCCTTCAAACTCGATGGTGCAGTTTTTTACGCCCACTTCATCGCCGGCATTGTATTCTGATACAGTCACTTTGTGGCCTTCTTTCTCGCCCCAGCGCATATACATGCGCATCAACATTTCCGCCCAGTCGTTACTTTCGGTGCCACCTGCCCCGGCATTAATCCGGAGAATGGCTCCCAGCTTGTCTTCTTCTTTTCGAAGCATGTTACGGACTTCCAGCTCCTCGATATGTTTCAATGACTTTTGCAACTGGGCATCCACTTCGGCCTCGCTGGCTTCATTGGCCTCAAAAAATTCAAACAGCACTTGTAAATCTTCCAAGGCTTGTTCCACTTCTTTAAAACTCTCGGTCCAAGCCTTAATCGACTGAATGACTTTCATCTGATTTTCAGCCGCTTTGGGATCATTCCAGAAGTCGGGATCTTGTGTTCGAAGTTCTTCTTCCTGTAGTTGAATTAATTTTGCATCGTAGTCAAAGATGCCTCCTCAGCGCATCCCGGCGCTCCGCAAGCTCTTTTAGCTGCTCTTTCTGAATCATAGTTATCATTTTAAGTGGTCTACAAAAGTAGAAAAACCAGCCAGATTAATCAATAACAAAAACGGACAACTCCTTTTGTGGGGCTGCCCGTTCTAAATGACTGTTGTTTTTTATGCTATTCACCCCAGATGACCGGGTCTACACTAATTGACTTAGCCTGTAAGTTAACACCGGACTGCCCGGATTCGTACTTGAAGGCATCAATCTGGACAATATAAGTAGTACCGTCAGCAGGCTGAAATCCACTGGCCCAACCGGATCCCGAAGCGGAGATGGTGTATTCCTCTTTATCGCCCAACAGCGATGAAGATTGAAACACCTGATCATCATCTTCTTCAAAGATCTTAACGATGAGGTAATCGGCATCTTCAATCTCAGTCCAGGTAAGCTTCATTTTGTCCTGGGTGTCATCAAACTCGTACTTAATGGTATCCGTTGGATAAATCACATCATCTGACAAGTTATCACTGAGCATGCTTGTTTCACCTGATTGAGCTACAATATCAAAACTGTAGGAGCCACCGGATGGCATTTCAGACGCAAATTGGTTGTCCGGGGTTTGGTAATAAAAATCATACGGGTAACCCTCAAAGGATTCCAAGTCATAGGTTTCGTCGTCATCGCCCGTTACATCAACGCTTTGCATTGGTTTATTGGCAAACGCATGTAACGCCAGGCCATATACGGTATCGACCTCATTCTCCGTTTCAACCGTTTTTGTAATTACAAAAACGTCAGCTGCCGGATCAAAGGCTACCTCTTCCGGCTCACAAGCCAACAGCCCAATCATGAGAACACTTACTGCAATAGGAATAATCTTTTTCATGTCTTTTAAATTCTAGTTTAATTATTTCAAATGTCCAAGTAAGATGAACAAACCGTCAAATGGTTGCGGACCGAAAGCATTTTTCTTTATTTATTTAACTCAAAGTCGATTGTTTTATTTCAGAAATAAAAGTATATCTTTGCGCCACAATTAAAAAATTGTTTATCAATTAAAATTAATTCACATGCCAGCAAAAATCAGATTGCAGCGACATGGTCGCAAACGTTTAGCATTCTACCACATTGTGGTAGCTGATGGCAGGGCACCACGAGATGGTCGTTACATTGAAAGGATTGGATCCTATAATCCAAACACAAATCCTGCTACGATCGATCTTGATTTTGATAAAGCTTTAGACTGGCTTACAAAAGGTGCACAGCCAACCGACACAGTAAGAGCAATTTTATCTTACAAAGGAGTATTATACAAAAAACACCTGCAAGGTGGTGTTGCCAAAGGTTCTTTTGACGAAGCAGAAGCAGAACGTCGTTTCGACGCCTGGTCAGCTGAAAAAGAAGCCAAAATTCAAGCGAAAAAAGATCGTCTGTCGAAAGACTCTGACTCGTTGAAAACACAACAACTCGAAGCAGAAGCCAAAGTAAACGCCGAGCGTGCAGCAGCAATTGCCAAACGCAACGCCGAATTGGCTGCGGAAGCCAAAGCTGCGGAAGCTCCGGAAGAAGTTGAAGCCCCAGCGGAAGAGGAAGAAGTTGTTGTAGCAGAAGAAGCTCCAGTAGTTGAAGAAACTCCTGTTGTAGAGGAAGCTCCTGCTGTGGAAGAAACTCCTGTTGCAGAGGAAGCTCCTGTTACTGAAGAACCAGCAAAGGAAGAAGCTCCCGCTGAAGAGGCCCCCAAAGCTGAAACACCTGCAGCCGAGGAAACTTCGAAAGAAGAAGCTCCTGCTGAAGACAAAGAAGAAAAGAAAGCTGAGTAAGCATTTTTTCTTATCTCCTGAAAAAAGAATGACTAAATAAAAAGAGGCTGACTCCGACGAGTTCAGCCTCTTTTACGTTTTATACGTTCCTGTTTTAAAGTAAAGCATCAACTTTTGTTGCCAGGGCCGATTTGGGAGCCGCGCCAACATGCTTGTCAACCACTTCGCCACCTTTAAAGAACAAAATGGTCGGAATATTCCGAATTCCAAATTTCATGGCGGTTTCAGGATTGCTGTCCACGTCAACTTTTGTCACCAGCAGTTTTCCTGCATAATCCTGCGACAACTCCTCAACAACGGGAGCAACCATGCGGCAGGGACCGCACCATTCAGCCCAAAAATCCACTAAAACCGGCTTGTCAGATTGAAGAACAACTTCCTCAAAATTTGCATCATTTACTTCTTGTGCCATAATCAATATTATTAAACTATTATTCTATTTAAAGCTTTAAAAGCTAATTAATCTTAAAAGTCAGTGATTCATGATTTCGAATGAAACGCTCCAGCTCGCTGGTCATTTCCACACGAGTGTTTCTTGAAAACAGGTTAACCATACTTTTTGTTTCTGAATCCCAGATATTAAATCTCAACAAAGCTTTCCCCTTGTTTTTTAGGCTAATGGTTTCAATTTCCTGAATTAATTCTGGCGTTACATTTTGCAGTGGTAACTGCAACGTTACAGTGTTTATATTGTTTTTTCGGATTTCGGACAGCAGCTCAATGTTTCGGATTTTAAACTCGAGCTGGTCGCCGTTAAACCGGGGTTGAACCTGTCCTTTAATCATCAGAAATAAACCGGTTTTACAATACTTCGAAAACTCAACATAGTCTTTCCCGAAGAAAAAGAAAGTGTACGAATCGGTGTAATCCGTCAGTGTCATGGTGCAAAAATGCTTCCCAGTTTTACCAATTGCTTCCCGGCTTTCGGTGACCATACCGGCAAAAGTCAGGTCGCGCCCCTTCATGGCTTCAATGTTGTTATTGATGTCTTTCAGCGAAAACTCACGACTGGTAAAGTTTTCTACTTCCAGCCTGTAATCATCCAGTGGATGTGAAGAAAGGTAGATTCCAATCAAGGCCTTTTCCTTTTCGAGCAACACAATTTTGGGCCACTCCGGAACGTCGGGAACATCGGGTGTTTTCACAGCCTGAGCCGACATGACTTCGCCGAACAAGGATTGCTGGGCATTGTTGCTTTCCAACTGAATCTGGTGACCGTAACGAATTAGCTTTTCAATAAATGAGGGCTCATTTTCGGCCGAACTGGCAAAAAACTGGCTACGTTTGATCGTTCCAAAGCTGTCAAAAGCTCCGGCCATGGCCAGCGCTTCAATATTTTTTTTGTTGACAGTTTGCAGGTTCACCCGCTCCACAAAGTCAAAGACAGAGGTAAATAAGCCATCCTGTCGGGCTCTTACGATATCAGTCACCGCTCCTGATCCTACGCCTTTGATGGCAGCCATTCCAAAACGCACATCGCCTTCCTTGTTTACCATGAACTTGAGAAAACTCTCGTTCACATCAGGCCCCAGAACATTCATCCCCATCCGCTGCGACTCGCCCATCAGCTTGGTGATATCCGTAATGTTGCTTAGGTTACGGCTCATGTTGGCCGCCATAAATTCGGCCGGGAAGTGTGCTTTCAGGTATCCCGTTTGGTAAGCAATGTGGGCGTAACAAACCGAGTGTGATTTATTGAAGGCGTAAGACGCGAACGCTTCCCAGTCTTTCCATATTTTCTCAATGATTGTCTCCGGCTCTTTCTTCATCTGCTCACAACCCTCAACAAATTTGGGGTTGGCCTTGCAGCCATCGATAAACTTCACTTTGAGTTTATCCATCATCGCCTTGATTTTTTTACCCATCGCTTTCCGAAGCGAATCGGAGTCTCCCCGGGTAAAATTGGCCAGGTGGCGCGACAATAACATCACCTGTTCCTGGAAGACCGTAATTCCGTAGGTGGTTTCCAGGTATTTTTCCATCATGGGGTGGTCATAATGGACTGCTTTACGCCCGTGTTTCCTGTCAATAAAATCAGGGATGTATTCCATTGGTCCCGGACGATACAAAGCGTTCATCGCAACCAAATCCTCAAAACGGTTGGGTTTCAGGTTACGAAGGTGTTTTTTCATTCCGGGAGATTCAAACTGGAAAATGGCGGTGGTATCGCCACGACTAAACAGTTCGAATGTTTTGGCATCATCCTCCGGAATGGCATCAATATCCACTTCCAGTTTTTTGGAGAGGCGAATATTTTCCAGGGTTTCTTTGATGATGGAAAGGGTTTTCAATCCCAGAAAGTCCATCTTCAGCAATCCAATATCCTCTACAAAACGCCCGTCGTACTGCGTGGTATATAAATTTTCGTCTTTGGTGGGCATCAGCGGAATGTGTTCATCCAGCGGATCGCGACTGATTAGAATCCCGCAGGCATGCACCCCCGTTTGCCGGACGGAGCCTTCCAAAGTTTCGGCAAATTTCAGCGTGGAAACAATTAAAGGATTGGCTGATTTTTTTTCGTTGCGTAATTCGGTACTTTCTTTATAGGCTTTTAAAAAGCTCATTTTTGGCGCTTCGGGCACCATTTTGGCCAGACGATCTGCTTCGGGTAAAGGCAACTTCAACACCCGCGACACATCGCGGATGGCCAGTTTGGTAGCCATGGTTCCAAACGTACAAATATGTGCCACCCGCTCACGGCCGTATTTTTCTGTCACCCAGTCTAATACCAGCTGCCGGCCGTCATCATCAAAGTCAATATCCACATCGGGCATGGAGATCCGGTCAGGATTCAGGAACCGTTCAAACAGCAGATCGTGCTTGATCGGATCGATATTGGTAATCCCCACACAATAGGAAACGGCCGAACCGGCAGCCGATCCACGGCCCGGGCCCACCAGAACACCCATCTCGCGGGCGGCATTGATAAAATCTTGTGTAATAAGGAAGTAACCCGGGAAACCCATGGTTTTGATGGTATCCAACTCAAAATCAAGTCGCTCGGCAACGTCGGCCGGCACCGGACTGCCATAGCGGTATTCTTCTTTGGCGCCTTCGTAGGTCAGGTGTTTCAGGTACTCAGCTTCCAGTTTTACCCGAATGACTTTTTCGTAGCCCCCCAACCGCTCAAAAGCCCCGTCTTTGAACTCTTCTTTAAGATCTTCTTCGGAATACCTCTCCAGGTATTCGGCTTCCGTTCCAAATTCTTCAGGAATCGGGAAAGGAGGCATAATAGGTGCTGAATTCAACTCATATTCTTCAATCTTGTCTGCAACTTCCTGGGTATTTTTCAATGATTCCGGCACGTCGGCAAACAGCTGGTTCATTTCGGCGGTTGTTTTAAACCATTCCTGCTTGGTGTAACGCATCCGGTTCGGGTCGTCCACATCTTTCCCGGTGTTCAGGCAGATTAGCAAGTCGTGTGCGTCGGCATCTTCTGCATTAATAAAATGCACATCGTTGGTTGCAATCACTTTCACCTGGTACTTCTCAGCCAATTCCAAAATAACCTGGTTGACCAGCACCTGGTTTTTGTATACATCTTCATTCCGCTGGGGATCATCTGATTTATGGCGCTGCAACTCCAAGTAATAATCATCTCCAAAAACCCGCTTAAACCATTTAATGGTTTCTTCCGCTTCGGGAATGGCGTTGTTCATAATATTTTGAGCCACTTCTCCCCCCAAACAGGCGGAGGAAACAACTAAGCCTTCACTGTATTTTTCCAGAACCTCCTTGTCGATACGGGGTTTGTAGTAGAAACCTTCGTTGCTGGCAATGGAAATTAGTTTGACCAGGTTTCTGTAGCCACGTAGGTTTTTGGCCAGCAAAATCAAGTGGTCTCCTGAACGGTCTACCTTATCATTCTTATCGTTGATTGTTCGCGAGGCGACGTAGGTTTCGCAGCCTAAAATTGGTTTGATTCCTTCACGTTTGCACGTGTCGTAGAAGTCCTTTATCCCAAACATCATCCCATGATCGGTCAGGGCCAGTGCTTTCATTCCATCCCCTTTGGCTTTGGCGACAAGTCCTTTTACGCTTGCGGCCCCATCCAAAATTGAATATTGCGAGTGTACGTGTAAGTGTGTAAATGGAATCATTTTCAATCAGTTTTATCAGTCTTCAAACTTGCCTCTCCTTGCAAAAAACAGTAAGCTAAAATTAGGGTTTTCATCTTGTTCATGAAACCCCTGTTAATAAAACATGATAAAAGGAAAAAAATTTATCCTTGTTGTTACGAGCCCAATCCGGCTGGCTGATTTTTCCTCCCTATAACAGCCGGGGCGATAAGAAAAATCAGAGCACATAGACGTGCGTTGCTTAATTTCACGGGAATGATTCCAGCATTTTTTTTGATTTTCCGGGTTACCCCAGCCTCTGGAGTGAGTCGGAAAACCTCCTTATTCTCACGTTAACACCTCTTCTACCGCCCGATAGATTAAATCCATTTCAAAGCCACGAGCTTGGGCAAAACGAATCAATTTCGCTTTGCGATCATATGGATTCGGTACCTCCACGCTTTTATTTTTTTCGGTGATTATTTCAATCAGCATCTCCCAATAAGCCTCGTCGTCAATCTCATTCATAGCCAAGTCAATGGTGTTTGAATTCATTCGTTTGGCATGAAGCTGGTAGGGGTTTTTATTTTTTCCCCATTTATTAAAACGGAATTTGTCTTTGGCAAAACTCCGGGCAAACCGCTCATCATCAACATACTTCTCCTCAATCAACTGTTTCAGCACCACGCCCGCATCCATTTCGTCAACTCCCCATTGACTTAATTTAGTTAGGACATCAGCTGAACATTTTTCGGCACGGCTGCAAAGTGCTGCTGCACGATAAAAAGCTTCGGATTGCCGGGACGTCATTTCCATAGTAAAAAGATTCACTGGTTTAAATAAAATCAAAATTAACGATTCCATTGAAAAGCCGGACGATCAAACACTCCATTGCTCTTCACCTCGCCATTGTCCAAATGCAACAGGTGAGTTACGCAGCCAGGAATCTCCTCTTTGCGGTGAGTCACATAAATCAGTGTCGTTTTTAACTGGCTACAGAGAATATTGAGTAAATGAACGAACCGATTGGTTTGCTGCGAGTCGAGGCCCTGGCATGGTTCATCGAGAATAAGCAAGGGAGGCAACTTTACGAGGGCCCGGGCCAGCAAGACAACACGCTGCTCGCCCAACGATGCCTGCACAAACAGTCGCTTTTGCAAGTATTCCAATCCCAAAACAGCCAACCAGGATAATGCATTTTTCAACTGATCGCCAGTTGGCAATGAATTAAATCCCACCTCATCGTGAAAGCCCGAGAGAACAACATCGTTGCAGGTCATTGAACTATAAGCCTGCCTACCCGAAGCGGCCAGCCCCGGAATCGTATTGTAGATGCCAGCTCCACGCAGAAAATACAGGTGAAGTTCGGGTGATACAAAACCAATGCGCTTTTTAATGTCCCAAATACTTTCGCCGGTTCCACGCTGCCGATCAAATAAACACAGATCGTTCGCATACCCTTGCGGATTATCAGCGGTAATCAAGCTTAGCAAAGTGCTTTTCCCTGCTCCGTTTGGACCAAGCAAAGCCCACTGCTCGCCGAGGTTCACTTGCCAGTTGATGTCTTTCAGAATTTGCTTTCCACCCAATACCACATTCACCTTGTTCATCCGCACGACGATGCCGAACGCTTCGTCTGGCAATGGCAAACGGCCAAGGAGTCGCGTATCAATCTCAGTTTTATTTCGGACGCAGTCTACGTTCTCAGGTTGATAGGCTTCGGGCTTGACAAGCCGGCTTAGGCTTCCTTTATTCAATTCCGCTACGTAAGTTCCTGAATCCGGAATATGCTCCGGATCGGTCATGACAACCAGGCAAAGGCCGGAATCCATTTGCTGTTTTAACAAGCGACTCAAAGTAGCGCGCGAGTGGAAATCCAGCCCTACGAATGGTTGATCCAGCACCAGCAAGTCGGGTTTTTGCAATAGTACGGCCGCCAACTGTGTCCGTTTACGCTCGCCATTGCTCAATTGCAAGAGTTTCCGGTCAGCCAGGCGCTCAATCTCCACCTGCTTCAGCAGGTGTCGCAAAGCTGCTTCTGAAACTCCAGTTTCGGTTTTCGCCTGTACCCGAACCAAAAACTCCCAAACAGTTGGAACCATCTCCATGCCTTGGTTTTCATAGCGAAGCCCGTCGTGCATACTTCTTCGCCCCGAAAAAGCGACGAAATAATCCTGCTGATCAACCATCAGCCGCCTGATTTTCGGCTTGGTAATCAATTGACCCGAAGAAGGCGAAAGCTGCCCCGCCAGCAAACGTCCCAGCATGGTTTTGCCACTGCCCGAAGCGCCGGTAATTGCCAATGATTCACCCTCTTTCAAAGCAAAACTAAGGGGATGAATGAGGGTTTCGCCCGCTATTTTAAAACCCAGACTAATCGCTTCGAGTACGTTTGTTGATTCCGGCTGCTTCATTTAGTGGATCCAATTTAGAATGAAAAACAAAGATAGGGAATCCAGCTGACGAAGCTTACAAGTCAAACCGGGCGGTAAAAAAAAGACGATCTGTAGAGAATCGTCTTTCTTTAAAAAAAATAACCAGACAAACCGATTGACGGTTTTTATTGCAGCACGAAATGAATGGGAACGCTAAAAGCTACCCTCACCGGCTGTCCGCGTTGCAAGCCTGGTTTCCAAACCGGCAGACTGTTAACCACACGCAAAGCTTCTTTATCAAGCGAAGGGTCAACACTGCGTACGATCCGGGCATTGGTAACCTGCCCATCTTTCCCGACGACAAACGACACATAAACTTTACCTTCAATCCCATTCTCCTGGGCAATCACCGGATATTTAATGGCATTGGCCAAGAATTTTCGCAGGGCCAGTTCTCCTCCCGGAAACTCAGGCATTTCTTCTACAATGTAAAACACCTGCTCCTCATCTTTTTCCTTTTCCTCCTGTGCATAATCAATAACAATCGGGCTTACATCAATTTCGGTTTCCGCGTCAGCTTCGGTATCCTGAATTTCCAATTCATCTTCAATTTCAATGTTGTCGGATACAATGTTGAGCACTTCGACGACTCGCGGAGGAGGCGGGGGAGGCGGAGGTTTCACTTCTTCCTGTCGCGTGATCGGGATTACTTCACTCTCAATTTCCTGGGCGACAACGACACCAGCAATTTCCGGTTTCTTCACATTGGTTTTAAATTCAAAAGCCAGTAAGATAACTCCAAGCGCCAAAACCAGCCCGAGTTCAATAAAAAGATTCCGGTAGCAATTTAAATCACAAGATGGATATTTCTTGATTTCCATAACTTTTGGTTTTATTTGAAATGAATAAGCAAACAAGGCTTGTGAAAAGTAATTTTAGACGGCTTTTTTCAGGAATATCCCCTGCTTAAAGGGTATGAACACGGTTCATGGCACAAGACGTCAATAGCCTTGTTTAATAAACTTGATTTCAATAATTTATACGAATATTACTGAGCCATGTTTCTATTTTGAAAGCTCATTGCACGAAACTAATCGCGTTATGCCGGGCAGAGCCCAGACCTCGTCCGATGGCATTCATCCCTTGACTAATGGAGCTTGCGCTCCAGCCTATGACATTTTGACTTTCCAGGCTAAAGGAATTTGCGCCTCAGCTGGCAGAGTTCTCACTTCATGCGAAAAACCCACGCTCAACCTTAAATATTTGGGTTTTGCCTGCTGGAATACGGGAGCATTTATGGCCGAGTGGTCGATGTTGTTCGTCTTTATTCAGCAAGAACCGAATGACGCCGAGAATAGCACAGAAAGGGCCGGTCGTAGGATTGAACACATTCGACCGGCCCCTTTCTTTGTATCGGTGAAAAGTCACAATTTCAAATCGTTTGATGCCGCCCCGGTTGCATTGACATTAAACACATCGGCATAGATCAGTCGGTCGGTTTCTTCCGACTGTTCCAGACGGTTTTTGTAGGCATTGTCCAGTCCGCTGATCTTATTCGGTCCACGTTCGTACTCTTCGATAATGATCTGGAATGGCGACCTTTTGTATCCTCGCGGCAAGCGAAACTCATTACTGATCGAATACCGGTTATTCTCAATATTGCGTTGGCTGATTTTGATTTCCACGCCTCTGTCGGTCAGGTCCTTCTCGTTGGAGCCATCGCTGACTGTTCCGTAAATGGGCTGTGCCATTTTATTGTCCAGGAAACTGATCCGCAGAAAGTTGTAATTGCCATACGCCGCAAGGCGTTCGTTGTAAATGGTACCCTCCACGGTTACTGTAAACCTGGAATTGACATCGTCGCGTTTAAACCTAACGGTAGTTTGGCGATCCGGCATTAGCTGGGTAAAATTGGCTGCAACCACCGGCGACAGGCAAACATCTTCTTCCTCCTTGCGTACGGAGTAGGGCTGATAGCGGGCTAAAATCAGTTTCACAAATGGGAAATACATGCTTCCGGGGTTAATGTTTAAGTCGCAGAACCAGGTCTGCCGGTCCTCGTCGAAATGAACCGGATAGGCTACGGCTTTGGCTTTTGCCGATCCCCTGCCCGGATATTGTAACTCTTCATCGATCACAGGATTCATCCTGAAATCAGCGGGTTGCGGAGAAAAACCAGCTGGCTGTACTGAATAAAGTAGTGGATCGATCCCCCAGTTGGTATAATAGTCCGAATAGCCGGGCGAAAGCAAAGTCAGCCGGTTTAAATTGGCTTTACTGTCAGGCAAAATGACGGCCAGCATTTCATCATCGCCCGATGAAAACCAAGGTCGTTTCAGAAAAATACGGATTCCGCCACCGACTCGTTGGTGGCGAATCGCATCGTCCGACTGGGTTTTGCGCCACTCGAAGGTTGGGATGATGTAGTCAATTTCGGGCGCTTTGGGCCGTGCCGAACTTGGGATATTATGCTTTTCTTTCCATTCGCTTTCACGTGTGGTGGTCAAACCGGAATCAGCCGCGAGTATTTTTCCGAAATATTCGCGGTAACGCGAACCGGCCACCAGTTTGTAGTCCACCCACCGGTGTTTGGTGTCGCCAAACTGCTGCATGAGCGGCTTAATCCGCAATTTTATCGCTTTGAATACCGGAAACTTCAACTCCTGTACGTCAAACTTCACTTGGTTGACTAAGGTTTTGGGGGCGACTCTCCTTTGTTGCTCCAAGTTCTGAAACGAAACCGCCTGTGCCTTGTAGATGGTACCGATCTTTCGGGACTGAGGCTGCGGATCCGCTTCAAACTCCACCGGCGTGCGCATCTGGAATTTCTTGATGGGCATGATCTGTAAATTTTGAATTTGCGGCTGAATTAAGACGGCCGGCTGGGGAATCGTTCCCTTGGTAATCACGTCATCCTGGTAATTTACCACAATATCGGCGATGCTGTTACGCCCTTGTTTCTCCTTGATCGTAACCGAAATACCATCGTCCATCGGCTCGGTCCACCGCGATTGCAGTTCTACCTTTTCGGTGCTTTCGCCGTGCACTTTGTAACGAATGTTGATGTTGGCGAAGGTATCGTTAAAATCGCGGTCGGGCAGTAATTGCTGTATTACGGGTTCTTCCAGCGGCTGTTGCAGCGCATGCACCAGCTCCATCTCGCGAGAAGGACTTACCATCCAATGCTGGCCCGTAAATGCCAGATCGGTCAACTCGGACAAGTTTCCGGGTGACTCATCTTTCACCAACTGCCAGATGGCGGCCACCTCTTTCAAATCCAATTCGCGCCAAATGTACTGAAGCGGATTTTTGTTCGCAGGCCTTTCGGCATGAAGACCGTGAGCTGACGGTCTGAAGCGTTCCACTGAACATCCTGCTGTTCACCTTCTTCCAGTCGGATCCGGATGTGGCCGGCGTTGTACCAGTCTTCCGGCCGGGGTGCGGAATCCGTGTCGCCAGGCTGAATTTCCGCGTTGCTGAAAAAGCTAAACATACGGGGAGCAAAGTCCTGGGAGTGGGTGTATTCGTAACCTTCAGAAAGAAAAAGAGCAACACCCGCAGCCATTGGATCAGGCAAATAAATAATTTCGACCTCGTTGGGTCGGTATACTTTTTCCTTGTTCTTCTCATCCTGCTGATACAATTCCTCGTGACTGGTGATGATGTTGTAAATTTCCTGTGCCTGTTGCGGATTGCCAAACGCATTCTCGAACATGCCATGGGTTTCTGCCATCAATTGGCTGTTTTTGGGTGGCAGCAAGTAACGCAGCGAGTGGTCGTCCAGTGTTTTCCCATCCACCGCATGAGCGCTTTCATAGTCGGCCACCGACTGGTCGAAATTGGAACGAATAACCATGCTTTCCAGAAACTCGCCATCTTTCAGCTCGTTGCCGACCAAAACAATCGGGCTAGCCAGGGGATCGTACCGCAAATAGCGGATATTGCTGCGGATCGTCAGGTTGGGGGTTTCGGGCTGACTCCCCAGCGGGACGCTGTTTCCGGCCAGATCCACCGACCGGATTCGGACCCGGTAATCTTTTCCGTACCGAAGTTTTGGTAAGGTACCCGGCACAATTTTGGACTGCGCATTGATCCTGAATTCTAAATCGGTATCAAATGCGTATTTCCGAGCTTCGTCGGTTTTATTTTTATACACAAAGTCTCGCTTAGTTTCTTCACCCGGCTTCAGTTCGTAGTCGTCCGACTCGTTGATGGCGTAGCCCGGCTTTCTAACCGACAGACTCCAGCCTTCCCAGCGGGCCAGTGTTTCCGGGATAAACACATCATCCGGATCATCAGGGTCTTCGGTAATTCCCAGCTGGATAAAACCCTCATCAGGTTCAATCCCTTCAATCGGATGCGGGTTGTTTTGTTCGTCAAACCAAGTGTAGGAATCGTGCCGCTGGTGCAGCGAATACCAGGTGTTAGGTTCATCTTCATAGGCAATATCCATCTGGTATGCCTGAATAACATCGTTGGAATAAAGCACCTGACTGGGTTGTTTCACTTGCAATTGAGCCATTTTAACCGTTTCGCCTTCGGTTTGCAGTTTGGGTTGAATTTGCATCATCATGGGCGAAGTGGTTACAAAGTTTTGCTTCAGTTGCAGGTTGCTCTGCACCTGGGAATGCAAATATTCCGCCATCCCGTTTTTGGTAACGGCAATCCCTGCCGAACGCATTGCCGGCAGACCCTCCTCTTCGGGAGGTTCGACCTCGTCCATTTCCTTCAACCTAAAATTATTACTCACGCGCAATTCAGACCGGAGTTCATAAAAACGGGCGATTTGCTGCACCTTGTTTTCGGCCATATTTGAAGCTTTTAGCGCCGCCCCGTCGGCATCAACCTGGATTACCGAAAACTCGTTGGTATTTATTTTGACAAATCCCTGCTTGAAAATTGCATTGTTTTTATCGCCAATGTAAAAGCCGGTCTTGGTGATTTCATAAGCGGTTGCCGGCGTCGAAACGGTCGTTCCCGGCTCGTCAAAAACCAAGGCGTTGGGCACCAGCTGAATGGTGCCCTTGTTTGGGATCGCTGAATCATAAGGAATGGTGAAATCAAGCACGATGGCCAGCTTCCGCATGATCTGCGGATAACTGTTAACCACCGCCAAGATGTCGTGAAATTCGAATGAAGGTTTTTGCAACTCCAGCTTGGGCTTGGTCCGCACCCGGTCAACCTGGTGGAACTGCCGCAACTGAGTGAAATCGTCCTTCGGGTTCATTTGTAACTCAAACCGCTTGAATTTATCCTGCTGCAACACCCGCCGGATCGTTTGATCCTCATCGGTTTGCTTAAACATCATTCGTGACGCCTTTATTTTTGTCGTCCGGCTCGGCTGAACAGCCTGCTGAACGGCCTGCAAATTCAGTTTCATCCGCGAAATCGCACCAAGGTTGGTTTCATCCACAAACTTTTCGGGTGTCACCCGCTGCCTGGGCTCAACAATCGCTTCCTGTTTATACGACTGGATTATAAAATCCTGAATGTGTTTGGACGGAAAGAATGGAAGGGTTTTTCCGCCAGGTTCCCTTCCTCTTTAAAATCATCCACCTTGACATCCATGTGAAAAATATGCTGAAAAAGTTCCGGATCGATCGGTCCGTCAAGCATGGCCGGATCGAGCACGGTACCGTTTTGCAAACGGAACTTAAAATCGGCATTCAACACTTTTTGCGGCCAGTCCAAAATGTCTTCAAACTGGGAGAGCGTGGTGTCGCTTGGCGTGTTTAGTTTGATGGAAACAAACACAGAAAGTTTCAATACTTCTTTGCCCTCAACCGTGGTTCGCTGATGAGGCAACGTGGTAAATATAATTTCTTGTGGCATATCGTTTGATTTTCTGAATTCAATTTAACTTGCAAAAGCCAGACAGTATTCCTGCCAGTCATCCTGGTCAATCATTTCAATAAACTTCGGATCGGCATCAGCGCCCTTCAGTTCGCGGCGCACAGTAACCGAAACGGTTTTGCTAAAGAACAGCACTTCTACTTTCACTTTCAGCGTAGCCAGGCCTTCCAGCTTTTCAACCTTGTCGCCACTGAATACGGCGGTGAATGCGAGATAGAATTCGAGCGAAACGGTGATCAGTCCAAGGATGGAAAGGTGACCGTTGATCCGCAGGTAGCCGGTCAGGGTCGATTCGGCAATTTCTTCGGTTTGCCCGTTCACCTCAATATTAACCAGCTCCATTTTGAAATAGAAACCTCCCATGACCGATACGCCGCCTGAGGCAACCCCTACATTCAAAGACATGGCTGCCCCAAACTCAAACGCCGCCTCAATGGATTGCAATCCTTTTAAGGTCGTTACCATCATGAAGAAACCACCGCCACCAAAGCACGAAACGGTGAGCAGGAACGGATTCTCGCGTTTGCAAAAGTTGAAACCAATCGTTAGTGGCGCTCCTGTAAACGGCAGTGTAATGCTAGCACCCAGGCTGATGTTGGAAATCATACAAATGCCCACTTCCACATTGGGAATGCTCATGTCGAAACCGGCAATAACCCGTGTCGGTTCCAGCTTGATGTAAGGGCCGTCATCGGAGAAGCCAGTGCTGGGAATGATGTTTTGCAAGTTATTCACAAAACTCAGCACTCCTTTAAAGGCAATTGGTTTGTCCTGGTCAATATCCACTTTGACGTCCGCTTTCTCGGAAGCGCCGGTTCTAAATTCGAGGTAATTGAAATTGACTTCGAGCAAGGGAACCAAATCGATCCCAAACTTGTTGAAGCGGGCCGAGCCATTCATTGTGGCCGATTTCGAACTGTCAAAAGGTTTCTCGAACTTGGTGGTGATGGTCAGGGCCTCATTCGGGTTACTGACATTCACATGCAAAATATCCGGAATTACCTGGATCGGATTCTGTTTGAACTCCGGCTGCCATTTGTATTCGGCGTAAAAAGCCTCTGTGGTTACATAGGTTTTAAAGTTTGGGATCTTGGGAATGTTCCCGTTCAGGGCATCCAGCAGTTCCTGCACTTTATTCTGCAATTCCTGTTTCAGGTTGTTCACCTGATCCCCGACATTTTGCTTCGTTTCCCTGGCCAGATTTTCCAGATACAGAATATCATTCTTGATCTCCTCAATTTCTTTTTTTACCTGGTTAATGGTGTTGATCAGCGCGTCAAATGCGCCATCCATGTTAAGTCCGCCCAGCAACAGATCGAATATTTTAATTACCCCGAAAATTTTGGCCACAGGAAATTCTTCCAGCGCTTCGAAAAACTTTTCCGGATTGAATGTCAAGGCTTTCATATCACTCACCTCACCGCCAACCGGCCCCTGCAACTTGCTCAGAGCTGTGATCGCCATATTGGGTGACAAAAATCCGCCGGACTTGTCGGATCCACCACTAAAATCGACTACGGCATCAGCCACCTTGGCAAACACCATACCGGCGTTTTGATCGTCTTCCAGCGTAATGTGGGTCGGCTTGCGCACACCGGTCATTTCATCCAGTTGTTTGATGAAAACCTGGGCTTCCTGCATCATCGGATGGAATTTCAGGTCGGCTTCGCCACTAGCCGGATATGTTTGCGCTCCAAAATTGAGCCATTCGGTTTCAAAAGCGGTATCGCCGTCCACCAGGCTTTCAGCATAAGCCACATCCTGTCCAAAAAAATCCATCTGGGTGTAAGCGGTATTGTTCGGATTGTATTTGGAAATCACCTGCTGCATCAGGTTGATGTCACGGGCAATGCGGTTTTCCATAAACGCCAGCGGCATACGAATGGCATGGTCAATGCCCTCTTTGTCGGTAACCAGCAGATCAAACGGAAATCCCTTGTTTCCCACATTGATATAGAAATTGTAAACTGTATTTCCTCCAGTAGCTGCCCTGATAAAGCTAATCTTTCGGGTTCCGCCGGACGGTGGCACCGTGATGATAGTCGAATCTGCCGGATTGTCAATATCAGGTGTTGTGCTATTTTTTACGCGGACAGCCTGAAACGGAAACTCAATAAATTCATTCTGCGGATCAGTTCGCGAGTACAACACCTCCTTTTCAAGCACCACAATGTACATGCGCTGCCGGTTAACCGCCGATTTAGTTTGTTTGTGGAACTTCCGTTCTGTAATTTTTACCAAGGCAGCCCGGTGTCCAAACGGAAACAGGTAACCTTCGCGCACGACTTTCACGAAGTGGTCGCGCCCCAGGGTGGCCAGGTGTTCCCATTCAATGATGTTCAGGTAATTGTCGGCCGGTGACGGCACATCAAAAAAGGCATGCCAGTCAAGGTAAGCTCCCAGGCTGGTCAGCATCAGGTTATTGACGGGAACTGCCTTGGGCGAATAGTCGGGAATGGTATAATTGGAAGTGGTATGTACCAGGATGTGCCGATCACTGGCATCCAGCGAAGTCATAAAAGGTTTGCCCAGTTCAGCCAGCTTTTGGAAATCTTCATTGGCTTCATCAGCCCATAAGGCACGAATGGTTTTAAAGTTTGACAGTGTGCGGGTGGTTTTGCCGTCCTTTAGGCGAACCCCCAAAGTTGTGTGCCATAATTCGGCAACCTGTCCTTTGTTCGTCGATAAGGGATCCAGCACCCGGAATTGGGTCGAAATAACCTGACCTTCCAACACTTTTTGCTCTTCGATATCCCGCAACTGAACTTCTTTTTGGTGGAAGAAATCGTTGATTTGGTTTGGTGAAATGTAAAGGAGCGTCGGGGCTTCGATGGAGGTATTGAAATCGGGGATGGGTTCAACCTTCCAACTAATATTTTGGATAACCGCTGCATTAAATGAGGGCCTCACCGTTTGCATTTCCATAGACTGCAACACCTTGGCCAGTTGCGTTTCATCGTAAACGGTGCGTTGGCTGGCTTTCACCTTCGAGTGCTGCACCAGCTTGATTGCATAGTCTTTGGTGTTGGAATCCAAAAAGCGGCTGCTTGTTGGTGCCTCAATAGCCTGGGTTCGCCCTTCCAGATACACGGGCGTTTTGAGCCGCGTAATTTGTGGAATTTTAATCCAGGCTCGCGGATGAACCTTCAATTTGAATTTTGACCAGTCGAGCAGTTCTTCCAAAATAACAGGAAATCCCCCATGACCTGCGGATAACTCATACACCAGCCGGCTTCTACGGGCTCGCAAATGCTTGGCCGGCAATTTCACTTCGGTGTTGGTTCCGGTTCCCGGGATCTGATTCGACTCAAAAAACGCTTCTTCCAAGGTATGCTGGCTCGTAAAATAGACGATTATGACTCCTGCTTTTTTGCTGTTGTCCAGCTCCAGGTAGGGCGACTGCCCCCGGTTGGTATAGTTGAAGTTGTGAAATTCAAACTCAAGCAAAATCAGGTCTTCCGGACGAAGAATCTTGATTGTCAGCGCCCGCTTGGGACGAAATCGGATTTGTTCAAATTGCAGGTTTAGCTGAGGCTGCCCCACGGTGGCCTTTCGGATTGGTTCCTGAGTTCCGGGTTTAGCAACCGTTATTGTTGGAACGTTCCGAACCGGTCCTCGCGTGTCTATAGAATCCGTCGGTTGTGTTGCGTTGCGGGAAAGAATTGCCCGCTTAACTCGCCTTACCGGTTCCTGCATATCAATCCGGATTGTTGGTGCGTCCCGAAAGACGGAAGTCAGACTGATGCCATGTGCCACATGCGACTGAAATGCCCGCATGCGGGGCTCGATCACCTGGCCATCTAGACTATTGGCATCACCGTAGGCCTCGAAATCGGGTAATTCAGACGACGGCTCAAATTTGAATGAGCCCAATGCCGTCGTAAACCATTGCCCCTTTTTCGGCAAGCTTGCCGAAAGGTACACTTGGGGAGCTCCTGAATTGGGATACTCGGCATAGTAAAAATATTTTTCGAATTGGAGCTTAGCTCGTCCAAAGTGTTGGTCGCTGATCTCCAGTTTACCCTTTTTGCCGGATACCCACAGCATGTTTGAGTCGGAGAGGAAAATGTTTACCCCCGGGAGTTCTCCAGTATCCTGAAAAACCCGCTGCCCGTTTAACTTTACGTCTTTAATCATTTGGCTCCAGCCCTGAAAATCCGGCAATTCCAGCAGGGTCCCACGCCGTGCCCGCGCTTTCATAAACTCAGGCGGTGTGTGCCCGCCTGAAGATAAGCGGAGCTGATCGGTCTTGTAATTCCGATTGTTCAGTTGCACGCTCACCTTTTTTCTGCCGCTGAAGCCCAGATTCCATTTCTGATCCAGTGTGGTATTCAGTTTTCCTTCCAGGTGCACACCGTCCTTATCGTTTAGCTGAACTAACTGGCTGGCTCTGCTGACGCTTCCTGTAGCCTGGACATTTCCATCGAGCCAACGGAGAAAATTAAGCCTTTGATTAATTCCGAGTTCAGGCACGTCCAAGTCCATCAGCCAGTCGCCTTGTTTGAAAAAAACCTGCAACTCCATCGAAAACCGGAGATCTGCTCCCGGAAACCGGAGTGACTCGGCACGAATCTCATGCTGATTCCCATCGTTCTCATAAAGGAGAGAATAACCTGGCTCGAACTGTTTAGTGGAGAATTCCCAGCACAGCTGGCCTCCACGAAAAAACTGAAGTTTGTTTTTTGCGTGTTTTATGTCAAATGACCCCTTGGAAAGAGACCTGACGGACTCCACGACCGGATTCCAAGCGATGGCGCCCAAGCCTATTGCTTTTACAAATTTTCGCCGTCCGGGAGACCGGACACCTTCTTTGTCATCAGAAAGGACAAATTGGTGGGACTTTTTTAAGTTTAGGTAATGAAAGTTCATGACTTCAGATATTTGGGAGTTGCAATACAAGTTACTACAATTCGAGCTTTTTGTAAATAGCTCTAAAACATCTTCATGCAGACGGAATCACGAAACCCGCACAAATTAGGACTTTCAGATCCTATTTTTTTGATTTTTTCTCTCGGTTTTTAATGGGATCAATTGATATCCTTAGGGAGGAACTCAAAAACAAGTCGTTTATGGAAAATGCTTCAGCAGAATCATTCCATGCAAAACTGAAAGCTTTTGGAGCGACTCTGAGAGGTGTGACTGATACTTCATTCTTCTGTTTTCGTGTAGCTCAAACTCATGCTTAAAACCTTAATCCCCCAGAAATATGAAATGATCCTCTAAGAGGAGTGACAGACACTAGCTTTTTTTTGTATAGAGTAGCTAAGATATTTGCCTGAAAAATAATCTCCACAGAAATTTAAAGTGAGCCCTAATATTGAAGTGAGCCATGATAAGTCAATGGCTGAAAATAAAAAAAAAGGAGAACCAATTTCTTGATTCTCCTTCAATGTAGCGGGGACACGACTCGAACGTGCGACCTTTGGGTTATGAGCCCAACGAGCTACCAACTGCTCCACCCCGCAATATATTTTTAAATATTTTTATCTGTTTTGAACGTTCATTTTTGGCGTTCCTGCCTCAAATGCGGATGCAAATATAAACCATGTTTTTCGATAAACAAAAATATTCAACTATTTTTTATTTTTTCTCCCCGAATGAATCCGTTAAAAAGTATTAATTTCAATCCGCTACAATAGGCATTCATGGAATTGTTGCTAATTTTGTTGCTTGCAAAATCGGAACATGGCAAATCAGGACAAGAAAAAAAAATTAATCGACAAACTCAAAAACCGCTACCGGTTAATCATCTATAACGATTCGACCTATCAAACGGTGTGGAGCATGAAATTAAGCCGCATCAAAGTCTTTTTCATTGTCAGTTTTGGAGGATTGCTTTTAGTCCTATTTACAGTCCTGATGATTGCCTACACCCCTATTCGCGGGTTTATCCCGGGTTATCCGTCGGCCGAAGTGCGCCAAATGATCGTACACAACGCCATGCTGGTCGATTCGCTGGAAGAACAGCTCCAAATTCGGGACAACTATTTTGAAAAAATCCGCGCTTTGATAGAAGGTGAAATTCCTCATGACCCGGATTTTGTAGCCGATACCAGCATACCATCCAGCGAGCTGCAAATTAATTACTACAACCACGACTCGGTTTTTCAGCAAAAAATTCTTGAAGAGCAACTCGACCTTTCGCTTCAAAAAGAAACTCCAAAATCAAAAAATATTGCCAACCTTCATTTCTTCTCACCCCTGCAAGGAATGATTACCAATAAATTTGACAAACAAACGGATCATGTCGCCATTGATGTAGTTGGCATGCCCAATTCCCGGATTTCAGCGGTGCTTGACGGCACGGTGATTTTTGCCGGATGGACCGTTGAAACAGGCTACATCATCTACCTTCAACATCAAAACGACCTGGTGTCGGCCTACAAGCACAATGCCGAGCTGCTCAAAAAAGTAAATGAGCATGTCAAAGCCGGAGAAGCCATTGCCATCATGGGTAACACCGGAGAACTGACTACCGGCCCGCACCTTCATTTTGAATTATGGCACCAGGGAATAGCTCTTGACCCCGAAAAATACATTGACTTTTAAACTGTACTATGAAAAAACGGATTGCCATTTTGGGGTCTACCGGATCCATTGGAACGCAAACGCTGGAGGTGATTGCGCAACACCCGGATCATTTCGAGGTGGAAGTACTGACAGCCAACAACAATATCGAGTTGCTCGTGCAACAAGCCAAGACTTTTCAGCCCAACATGGTGGTGGTTGCCAATCACTGCCGCTATCAAATGCTGGTTGAAGCACTAAAAGATGAACCTATCAAAATTTTCGCCGGCAAAGAAGCTTTGGAACAAGTCGTTCAGCTCGATACGGTTGACCTGGTGGTGACCGCGATGGTTGGCTATTCCGGGCTGATTCCGACGCTGAAAGCCATTGAAGCGGGCAAGCACATTGCGCTGGCCAACAAGGAAACACTGGTTGTGGCCGGAGAAATTATTACACGCGAAGCCGTTAAAAACAAAGTCAACATATTCCCGGTCGATTCGGAACATTCTGCCATCTTCCAGTGTTTGGCTGGGGAACACATGAATGAAATCGAAAAAATCTACCTGACCGCTTCCGGGGGACCATTTCGGAACCTGACGGAAGCGCAACTGGAAAAGGTGACCCGTGATGATGCCCTGAAACATCCGAACTGGGATATGGGGGCCAAAATCACCATCGACTCGGCCAGTATGATGAACAAAGGATTTGAAGTAATTGAAGCGAAATGGCTGTTCGACCTTCAACCGCATCAGATTGATGTGATTGTTCATCCGCAGAGCATCATCCATTCCATTGTCCAATTTCGCGATGGATCGATGAAAGCCCAAATGGGACTTCCGGATATGAAATTGCCGATTCAATACGCGCTGAATTTCCCGTTGCGTTTGCCGTCGGACTTTAAGCGTTTCAACTTTCTGGATTACCCAAAACTGACTTTTGAACAGCCGAATACAAAAAAATTTCGTAACCTTGCACTCGCTTTTGAGGCATTGGAAATGGGAGGAAATTTACCTTGCATCCTCAATGCCGCCAATGAAGTGGTGGTTCAGGCATTTCTGAAAGAGAAAATTCGATTTGTCGACATGCCCGGACTGATTGAAGAAAGCATGCAAAAGGTGACGAATATTAAAAATCCGGTTTTGGACGATTATATTCAAACCGACAAAGAGACCCGATTGTTAACGACTTCATTGATTAAACAAAGAAGTAAAATAAAGACGTAAGAAAAGAATGGAACAAGTACTGATAAAAGCCGCTCAATTAATCCTAAGCTTATCGATTTTAGTTGTGCTCCACGAGTTTGGGCACTTCGCTTTTGCCCGGTTGTTTAAAACCAGGGTTGAAAAATTTTACCTCTTCTTCGATCCATGGTTTGCACTGTTTAAGTTCAAACGGGGCGAAACCGAATACGGAGTTGGCTGGCTTCCTTTGGGTGGCTATGTGAAAATTTCAGGAATGATTGACGAATCGATGGATAAGGAGGCGATGAAATTGCCACCGCAACCGCACGAGTTTCGCGCCAAAAAAGCTTACCAACGATTGCTGATCATGTTGGGTGGTGTAATGATGAACTTCATTTTTGCCTTTGTCATATATGCCGGCGTGCTATACGCCTGGGGCACTCAATTCCTGCCAACCGAAAATGTGACCCATGGCATCATGGTGTACGAAACCGGTGAACAAATTGGCCTTCAAAATGGCGATAAGATTCTGTCGGTCGATCAGCAATACATCGAAAACTTCGACAAAATTATCCCAACCGTGATTCTCGACAACGCTCATGCAATCCAGGTTTTACGCGATGGCAAGCAAGTGGAGGTTGAAATTTCGGATGAAGACCTGGCCCTCTTAATAAAAAGCAGGGCAGTTATTGCTCCGCGACTCCCTTTTGAGTGTAGCGCAGGAAAAATAATAGAAGATTCTCCGGCCGAAAAAGCAGGACTTAAAAAAGGAGATGTTTTTGTGAATATTGATGGTGAGACATTCACTTTTTACGACCAGTTCACGAACTACATCAAAGCCAATAAAGAAAAGGAGATTACCCTGAATATCTTACGCGACGGTCAGGCACAATCGCTGGATTTGACTGTTTCAGAAGACGGAACCATCGGTTTTTACCCTGCCTTTTTGGAAAGCGCATACGAATTCCTCAACTACGAAACCATCAACTATGGTTTTTTCGAAGCCATTCCGGCTGGTTTTAATCGCGGAATTTCAACCATTAAAGATTACCTGAAACAGTTCAAGCTAATCTTTTCGCCTAAAACAAAAGCTTACGAATCCTTGGGTGGGTTTATTGCCATTGGTAATATTTTCCCCGGAGCATGGGATTGGTTTCAGTTCTGGAACATGACTGCGTTTTTGTCCATCATTTTGGCCGTCATGAACCTGTTGCCCATTCCGGCCTTGGACGGCGGGCATGTGACTTTTCTACTCTACGAAATCGTTTCGGGACGCAAGCCCGGCGATAAATTTTTGGAGTATGCACAAATCAGTGGAATGATTATTTTGCTGACTTTGGTACTTTATGCGAATGCAAATGATATTATCAAGCTCTTTACTTAAGAAGCGATTAAATTTTTCCTATTTTTGCAGAAACCATTAAACTTTGGACTATGTACTTATCGATTATTTGCGGCATGTTTGGCCCACAAGAGATTGTCATCATACTAGTCATTGTACTTCTCTTATTCGGCGGGCGGAAAATTCCTGAGCTCATGAAAGGATTTGGAAAAGGAATGAAGGAATTCAAGAAAGCCACGAGCGAAGATGATGATGATGATGATCAAACAAGTGAAAAGAAAAACACTGAAAAAATTAATAAATAATCAGTTTTGCTTGACCTGAAATCCCGTCCACAGAGGCGGGATTTTTTGTGGTAGGATTTTTGTTGGACTTGGCTACACACCAGAGCATTATTAATTATGAAACGAATTGTTACCCTTGGATTCTTGTTGGCAGGCCTTTCGCTCATCCTTAGCTCCTGCCAGGATGATAACACCAACATGCGAAAAAAAATTACCGGAAAAGCCGGTGAGTTGGTTGTTATAGTTCCCACACCAACATGGGAAGGCGCCACCGGAAAACGCTTTCGCGAAGTGATGGCCCAACCTCAGCTCGGCTTGCCGCAGGAAGAACCAATCTTCGATTTAATCGCGGTTCCACCGTCTGCTTTCAAAGAAATCTTTAAGACCAGCCGAAACATTGTGCAAATCAAGATTTCAACGACCATTGATTCATCCAAAGTCGAGTTTAAGAAAGACATCTGGGCATGGCCACAAGCTGTAGTAAACATCCAGGCCCGGTCGACCGAAGACTTCCACCAACTATTTGATCAGTATTCAGACCGAATAGTGGCCTACATGCTGCGTGCCGAACGCGACCGCCTGCAGATCAACTACAAAAAATACCACGACAAAGCGGCAAAAAATGTCATCCGCAATAAATTCAATATTGAATTGAATGTTCCTCCGGGTTTTAAGGTTACGAAAGAACGTGACGATTTCGCCTGGGTGCGCTACGAAACACCTGACATTAGCCAGGGGATTCTCATTCATACTTATCCCTACACTTCCGACAGCACCTTTACGGAAAACTACATCCTGAATAAACGGGATTCAATTTTGAAGGCTCATGTTGAAGGGCCGGCAGACGGTAGTTATATGACAACCGAACACCAGGTACCAACAATCTTCAATGTGTTTGAATTGCGAAAAAATTACGCGGCCGAAACGCGCGGTTTATGGAAAGTGGAAGGCGACTACATGGGCGGCCCCTTCATTAACCTGACCGTTCTGGATGCTGCCAACAACCGCATTGTCATGCTGGATGGCTATGTGTACGCGCCGCGTTTCGACAAACGGAACTTGCTCCGACAGGTGGAGGCCATGGTACATTCCGTACAATTGCCAGATCAGGACAAGAATGACAAAATAGCCAGTCAAGTGAAAATGGGGAATTGATACCCCCCAGAACGAACAAGAGCGGGAACTGTATCTTTTTGCTATTCCCGCTCTTGTTTTATGTTTTCAACAACAAGTTCTACGGTTGCAAAGCCATTTGCCCGGCAAGCTCCAACTGCTCTTTCACTGCCAACTGGTCAAATCCGCTTTTTACATGCATGGTTCCTTCAGGCAAAACAACGCGATAGGAAGTTTCCTCCATCGTTTCTCCCAGTTCCACTTCAACCAATTTCTGATACTTGTTACCCTTTTTCAGATACCAGCTTTGATCAAGCTCACGAAAAACCAACTCCATTGATTCCTTGTTTTCACCCAACTCTTCAATCGTCATCTTATGCTTCTCCGAAGTTAGTTGATACATTTTACCCTCTATTTCAACAATTTTTTCACGCTTCTCCCCCGCTTTCATCGACATGGGGTTTTCGTCGGTCCAGAATTCGATCGTATTCAGAACAACCGCATCCACAAAAACAGCAACACTGTAAACCGGCACGATGTTTAACGCTAAAAACACCAACTCGTTTACGAATTTATCACCAACCGATCTGTTCCAATCTAAAACAGTCCGGGTCAAATTAAAACTACCGATACAGCTACTCAGCAAAAAAACGGCTGAAATCAGTGCCACAAAAGTAACTTTTCTAACTTTTTTCATAATTTTTAAATTTAAATGACTGACTATTTATCAAAGATATTAAAGAGTTACCAAAACAACACCTTAAAAAACATCCAACATTTCGACTTGTTCTACATCAATCATTTTTATTCTATTTTTGAAGCTGGAAATAAACGAAGTATCAGGAGACACAATTCCGCCACTTAAGGGAGGAAGAATTCCATGCAACGCATAAAAAACTGTGATTACAATGAACCAACAAGTTTCTTTTTTACCTGCCGAATGGCATCAACAGAGCGGAGTGCAATTGACCTGGCCTGACGAACAGACTGACTGGGCTTCCATCTTGGAAGAAGTGCTACCTGTTTATGAGGAAATTGCCCGGGAGATCTTGAAGCGCGAGAAACTGCTCGTGGTGTGTCGCGACAAAAGCAAGCTACCCGCTTTTCTGCAAAAGGAAACCGCCAAGCTGGTGATCCGCGAAATGCCGGTTAATGATACCTGGGCACGCGATCATGGTGCCATTAGCTTGATCCAGAATGGAAAACCCAGTCTGCTGAACTTCCGCTTCAACGGATGGGGAATGAAGTTTGCCGCAGCCCACGACAACCAAATCACCCCTAATTTAATGCGCCATCAATCGTTTGCCGAAGGAATCATCACGCAGGACTTATCCTATTTTACACTCGAAGGCGGAGCCATTGAAAGCAACGGTGCGGGCTGTCTGCTCACCACAAGAGAATGCCTGCTTTCGAAGAACCGGAACGAGCATCTGAGCCAGGCCGAGATTGAATTCTTTCTACAAAAAATACTGTACGCCGAAAAGGTGCTCTGGCTCAACCACGGGTTTCTGAAAGGCGATGACACCGACGGCCACATCGATACGCTGGCCCGCTTTTGCAGCACAGATACCATTGCCTACATCCGCTGCACTGATTCGAGTGACATCCATTTTGATGCTTTGCAAAAGATGGAAGCGGAACTCAAGCAGCTAACCAATCAGAATGGGCAGCCGTTTAAGCTTGTACCACTGCCTTTTGCCGATCCTGTCTATGATGAAAATGGCGAACGTCTGCCTGCCACCTATGCCAATTTCCTGATTCTGAACCAAGCGGTACTGCTTCCTGTTTATGAAGTAAAACAGGATGCCGAAGCCATCGAAATCATGAAAAACCTTTTCCCCGAAAGGGAAATTATCCCCATCAACAGCCGGGTGCTCATCAAGCAGCATGGCTCCATTCACTGTATCAGCATGCAGTTTCCCGAAGGGGTTTTGTAACTTTTAAAACGAAGCACAGATGACAATAAATAAGCTACACATTGGATTGGTCCAACAACAAAATACCGGAAATACCGACGAGAACCTCAGCAAACTGGCTGCCAACATTGCCGATTGCGCGCGGCAGGGTGCCGAATTGGTGGTGCTGCAGGAACTGCACAACAGCCTCTATTTCTGCCAGGTTGAAGATGTCAACCTATTTGATTTGGCTGAACCGATTCCCGGACCTTCGACCCAATTTTATGGCGAATTGGCCCAAAAACACCAGGTGGTGCTGGTGACCTCCTTATTTGAAAAACGGGCCAGCGGCATTTACCACAACACGGCGGTGGTGTTCGACAAAGATGGCAGCATGGCCGGAAAATACCGGAAGATGCACATTCCCGATGACCCTGGTTTTTACGAGAAGTTTTACTTCACCCCCGGCGACCTGGGCTACCAACCTATTGATACTTCGATCGGCAAGCTGGGCGTGCTGGTTTGCTGGGACCAGTGGTATCCTGAGGCTGCCCGCCTGATGGCCATGGCCGGCGCCGAACTGTTGATTTATCCAACAGCAATTGGCTGGGACCCGCGCGACGATGAAGACGAGAAAGATCGCCAGCGCAATGCCTGGATCACCATTCAGCGCTCGCATGCCGTTGCCAACGGCGTGCCGGTTGTTAGTGTCAACCGGGTGGGGCACGAAGCCGACCCCTCAAAGCTTTCCGAAGGCATTCAGTTTTGGGGAAACAGCTTTGTCAGCGGCCCCCAGGGTGAGTTTTTGAGCCAGGCCAGTACCGAGGCAGAGCAAAACCTGCTGGTTGAGGTAGATTTAAGCCGATCGGAAGACGTGCGGCGCATCTGGCCCTTTTTCCGAGACCGCCGCATTAGCAGCTACAGCAACCTGACCAAGCGTTTTCTCGATTAAGTATTCACCGACAAGGCGAGTTTGAATGTTGATAACGGGATTTTGACTGTTGCCGGTAAGATTTTGAATGTGGACAACAGTGAAATGATTGCGAACAACATCTTTTTGATTGCTGACAACACAGAAATGAAATGACTGTTTACCGTACTTTTTTTATTCGTGGCAAGAAAAGAATGCATCACGGTTGATTTTTTTTATTGCGTTTCGGCCAGGTATTGGTTTTATCCGGAATTATTCAAAAAATTTTGGGTTCAATTCGAGAACGAAGGTTACGGCCTCATTTCCCGTTCGCACAAACGGAATCACAAGAGGGATGTAACAAGCTGTCATTTTAATATCAGAAGACCATGGAGAATCAACTAAATTTTAACAAGGAGGCGATCCGTCTCATATGTGAGAAGATGTAAGAACGGGGTTGGAACCAGGCCCAACCGGGACAGCGACTCAACATGAAACCCAGCTCCATCCATCGGTTAGTCAATGCCAACACCATGATGGTCGAAAAGCTGAAGCAATTGTCCCTGGTGTTTAACTACAACTTTCTCGAAGTATTGGCTGATGAACTCAACCTGCCTGAGCCAAAAAGAAAATCATTGATCCGGTGGACTATGCCGAATGCCGGGAGCGTATCCGGGAGCTGGAGATCGAGAACCGCACCTTGCTAAAAATCAATAAGTCGGAGGGTTGAGGGGAGAGGGTAAGAGAGTGGGAACCGCAAAGGCGCGGAGACGCGAAGTAGATCAAATGACCCCGAACCCTGGGGTTGATAAAGTTTGCTAGTAACGTAGCAGGTATTGCCGTATGGCTTTAGTCTACGAATCGTGGAAACAGCACCGAAAAAAGGCTTTGGCGGCATTCACTGATGCGGCTAAAGCCCCGAAAAAACAGCGCACCTTCCAAGCCGCTGGATAAATCCAACGGCAATACACAAGCCCACATGTGATTCGCCTCTCAGCACCGGGGAACTTGATAATTATTTCGTAGATGCTTGTCGCCTAAAAGAAATCGTCAAACTCGGCCGGTTTTTGTTCAGGGCTGTTTTCTTCATCGCAATCCAGGTTCATAATGAAGTTCATGGGCCTTTCAAACTCGTGATCGGGCCCGTACTCCAATGATTCGTCGGCATATACTTTCTGCATGAACCGCCCCCAAATAGGTAAAGCCATGTTGGCGCCCTGCCCGGTCGAAATGTCATCGAAGCGAATGCTCCTCAAGTCGGCCCCGGTCCAAACCCCACCAACCAATTGCGGGGTAACCCCCATAAACCAGCCATCAGAATGGTTCTGTGTTGTTCCGGTTTTTCCGGCTATTGGTCCTTCAATCTGTCCGTAAACCGGATGCCAGCGAACCCGGCGTCCTGATCCGCTATCGACCACGCCTTGCAGCAGATTAACCATCAAATAGGCGGTCTGCTCGTCAATGGCATCACGCCGATCAGGCCGGAAGCGGGAAATGACGTTGCCATGCTTGTCTTCGATATGGGTAACAAAAATAGGCTGCGTGTACACTCCTTTATTGGCAAAAGTACCGTAGGCTCCAACCATTTCATACAAAGTAATATCCGATGTTCCCAGAAACATGGATGGAACAGGGTCAATGCGGCTGTAGACTCCCATTTTATTCATCACGTTTACGACCGACTTTGGGTTGAACTGCTTCATCACCCAGGCCGAAATCTGGTTTACCGAGTTCGCCAGTCCCCACTTCAGGGTGACCATTTCGCCTTCCCGGTCGCTTCCGGCGTTTTTTGCTTCCCAAATGGTTCCGTCGGGCATGACAAATTGCTGACGCACATTGGGGACCTTGGTGCACGGAGACAAACCATTTTGCATGGCCAGCGTGTACAAAAAGGGTTTCACCGTTGAGCCCACCTGCCGTTTACCGCCTTTCACCATGTCGTACATAAAATGCTTGTAGTTGGGGCCTCCCACATAAGCGCGAACCTGTCCGGTAGCCAAATCCATCGACATAAATGAGGAACGAAAGAACCCCAGGTAATGCCGAATAGAATCCAGCGGACTCATAATCGTATCCTGATCTCCCTGCCAGGTAAATACTTCCATTTCTACCGGCTGCTCAAATACTTCCTTGATTTGATCAAAATTCTTTCCTTCCAATCGCAAGACCCGGTAGCGTTCGCTTTGCCGGATGAACCGATTCAACAAATCGTCCACTTCGCTGGTGCTCATATCTCCCGAGAAAGGTGGATTAGCCAGCCGTTTCAGGTGCTTATCAAAGGCTGGTTGCAAATCCAGTTTCAAATGATCTTCCACCGCTTCTTCGGCGTACCGCTGCATGCGGGAGTCAATGGTTGTATAAATTTTCAGCCCGTCCTCATACAGGTCGTAGTTAGTCCCGTCAGGTTTAAAATTCTTTTTGCACCAGCCAAACAGCGGGTTGGTTTCCCACTCCACCGAATCTTCTTCAAATTTCACCTGTTGCCACGATGCATAGCGGCTGCGCTCAGGTTTTGATGCTCCCATGGTGATTCGCAGATACTCGCGAAAATAAGGCGCCAACCCGCGCTTAAAATCTTCTTTCTGGTAATCCAGCCCAAGGGGCAAAACCTTCACCGAATCATAAGTTTGCTGATTAATATACCCATATCTCCTCATTTGAGCCAGCACGACATTTCGCCGTTGCTTGGTCAGTTCGGGTCGCCGCACCGGGTTATAAAGCGATGAATTTTTGGCCATCCCAACGAACATGGCCACCTGGTGCAACTGCAACGAATCGGGCTCGACATTAAAATAAATCCGCGAGGCTGATTTAATTCCGACGGCCAAATTCAGAAAATCATACTTATTTAAATACATGGTCATGATTTCCTCTTTGGTATAGCTTCGTTCGAGCTTGACAGCAATCACCCATTCTTTAAACTTCCGGAACACCAACTGCAGTTTATTCTCGAAATCCTGCCGCGGGAAGAGCATCTTGGCCAACTGCTGGCTGATGGTGCTACCTCCCCCCGAACTTTCATCTCCTGTCAAAATCCCTTTTGCAACACGAAGTAATCCCCGAAGATCAATGCCTGAATGCTTGTAAAAGCGAACATCTTCGGTTGCCACAAGTGCTTCAATTAATTCGGGCGGTAATTTGTCAAATTCGATGTAACTTCTGTTCTCTCTGAAATATCGCCCCAAAACAACATGATCGCGCGAAATGACATCCGAAGCCAGCAAACTTTGAGGATTCTCCAACTCCCTGAAGGTGGGCATTTCACCCAATTTTCCTTTGGCGATAAAAAAGAAGAGGGCAACAACCACAAGCAGACCTGCCAAGTACAGTGACCAAAAGAAGTAAGCGTATTTTCCAAATTTATTTTTCTCTTTTTCCATGTGGTGTTTTAAGAAAGTTTGGGGCAAATATAACGAAAGGAATAAGAATATTATTTTTCCCCTTCGAAAACAAGTTTAGAAGGGAAAATCCTTTTTAACATCATCATTCGGCGAAGAACGTGCTCATGCCAAACTTTTATTTTCTAAGCTGATTTTTCTCATCCAGCAAGCTATCAATGAGCATTGAAGCGCAATAAAATAATCATTATCAAACAAATATGAAACTAAAAATATTCATCTAAAATTTGAAGATGGTCAAGCATTTTCTTTTATTTGCAGAAATTTTTAGAAAACAGGAGGTTTTATGCACGAGAATCTGGTTATTGTTGAGTCCCCGGCCAAAGCAAAGACAATCGAGAAATTTTTAGGGAAGGATTATTTTGTTACATCCAGCATGGGGCATATCAGAGACCTCGAGAAAAAAGATTTTGGGATTGATATGGAAAACAACTATCAACCCAAATACATTGTCTCACCCGATAAAAAGAAGATTGTAGCTGAGCTGAAGAAACAGTCCAAGGATGCCAAAATGGTTTGGATCGCATCGGATGAGGACCGCGAAGGAGAGGCCATTGCCTGGCATTTAAAAGAAGTACTGAAACTGACACCGGAAAAAACACGCCGGATTGTCTTTCATGAAATTACCAAAGAAGCCATCTTAAAAGCGATTGCCAATCCGCGCCCCATTGATGAAAACCTGGTGAACGCCCAGCAAGCTCGCCGGGTACTCGACCGCATCGTGGGTTTCGAAGTATCGCCTGTTCTCTGGAAGAAAGTGAAACCCTCGCTGTCTGCAGGCCGGGTTCAATCGGTTGCTGTGCGTCTGATTGTCGAGCGGGAACGCGAGATTATGAACTTTGAAAGCAAATCGAACTTCCGCGTAACGGCGGTTTTTCTGGTGCCTGATAAAAACGGAAATGCTGTTGAACTCAAAGCAGATCTGAAAAAAAGATTCGAAACCAAGGAACAAGCACAGGCTTTTCTTGAGAAATGCAAAACTGCCGAATTCAGTATTGCCGATATTGTTACCAAGCCATCGAAAAGAACTCCGGCAGCGCCGTTCACCACTTCAACCTTGCAACAGGAAGCCAGCCGCAAACTCGGATTTTCCGTATCGCAAACCATGTCGGTAGCCCAACGCTTATACGAAGCCGGTAAAATTACCTACATGCGTACCGACTCGGTCAACCTGTCATCGCTGGCTATCAATACGGCAAAAAGTAAGATTATTCAGTCTCTTGGCGAAAAATACCATCAAGTACGTCAGTACAAAACCAAGTCGAAAGGAGCCCAGGAAGCCCACGAAGCGATCCGCCCAAGTTATATTGACCAGGAAGAAGTGAGTGGCTCGAATCAGGAAAAACGCTTGTACGAACTGATTTGGAAACGCACCATCGCCTCACAAATGGCCGATGCCGAGTTGGAACGAACGACCATTAATATCGCCGTTTCAAACAGTCCTGAACTATTCCAGGCAACCGGCGAGGTGATCAAATTCGATGGTTTCCTGCGTGTTTATATGGAATCGACCGATAATGAAGACGAAGCCGACGAAAACGCCAGTTTACTTCCGCCGGTAAAAGAAAAGCAAGCCTTGCGTGCCGAACTGGTTGAAGCCACTGAACGCTTTACCCAACGTCCTCCGCGCTACACCGAAGCCAGCCTTTTTTTTTTTTTTTAAGAACCAGGGCTCGGGCCGACCTTTACCTACGCACCAACGATTACCACGGTTCAAAACCGGGGTTATGTCGTGAAGGAAGACCACCCGGGTGTTGAGCGTCAATTCGTTCACCTGATGCTGGTCAACAATGAATTGAAAGAAGCGGTAAAAACTGAAATCACCGGAGCCGAGCGTTCCAAGCTTTTCCCAACCGATATTGGCATGGTTGTGAATGACTTTTTGATCAAATATTTTGACAAAATCATGGACTACCGGTTTACAGCAAAGGTTGAAGTTGAATTTGACGAAGTGGCTGACGGAACCCGCGTCTGGAGCGAAGTGATTGATGAATTCTACAAGCCATTTCACGAGAATGTGGAAAACGCTCTGGAAGTTTCGGAGCGCACCAATGGCGAACGCATTTTGGGAGATGATCCGAAAACCGGGAAACCAATTTCGGTTAAAATTGGCCGTTATGGCCCACTGGCACAACTGGGCGAAACCACCGAAGAAGGCGAAAAACCGCAATTTGCGAGCCTTCGCAGCGGCCAACACCTGGAAACCATCACCTTGGAAGAGGCCTTGGACTTATTTAAACTCCCGCGTGACCTGGGTGAATACGAAGACAAAAAAGTGAGCGTTGCCATTGGCCGCTTTGGACCGTATATCCGCCATGACAACAAATTTGTATCGCTTGAAAAAGGTGTAGACGATCCTTATACCATTAAGCTGGATCGTGCCATTGAACTGATTGAAGCCAAGCGTGAGAAAGATCGCAAAGCTCTGATCAAAACCTTTGACGAGGAGCCCGAGCTTCGCATCCTGAATGGACGGTGGGGACCTTACATCTCGTATAAAAAGAAAAACTACAAAATCGCAAAAGGAACCGAGGCTGAGAAGCTTTCACTCGAGGACTGTATGAAGATCATTGAAGAAGGTCCGAAGCCGAAACGAAAAAAGAAAAAATAATATCCAAAGGCAAACCTCATAATGTTTGCCTTTTTTATTTATTTTCATCCGGGCAAAACTTTAGGTCATTGGCTATTTTGTTATTCATAAAGGTCTTGGCTGATTCAAAAAAGTTTTGAAACTTGAAATACGACTATAATCACAGCACAGCACTTAGCGAATGGACACGAAGCTTTATCTGAAACCGGTTGATTTCTCGAAATTTAAACTTACGCCCTGGACACAGGCAAAATTCAGTTTGGGAACGGTTCTTGAAAAGAACCAGCTCAAACTACCTCTCGATAAAGCAGAGCTAGTGCTTGTTGGAGTTGAAGAAGACCGCAACGCCGTAATCCGGGGCAGCGCCAAGGCGCCGAACAAAATCAGGCAGCACCTCTACAATTTAAATCGCATTTCGCCCCGCTTTAAAGTGCTGGATTTAGGCAACATCAAAGTGGGAAAAACGGTTAACGACACCTATTTTGCGTTGCGCGACGTATGCAGCAGCTTGGTAGAGCAAGGCAAAACCGTTGTTGTGCTGGGCGGCAGCCAAGACTTGACTTTTGGGATTACCAAGGCCTTTGAAGAAAATCTCTTTAACCTGGCCAACATCGATCCAAAATTTGATTTCAAAAAAGGAGTAAAGTCCATAAATTCAGAAACCTATCTGAATTTTATCATTGAAAAACAACCAAATCTTTATGCGCAAACCATTTTAGGTTACCAGAACTATTTTGTGGACGGCCTTGAGCTGGACCACAGTTACGAACTTGGGGCCGAAGTGAAACGACTGGGCGAGATCCGGTATGATATGAACAATATTGAACCCTACCTGCGTGATGCGGATGTGCTTAGCTTCGACATCAATGCCATCAGGCTGCTGGAGGCTCCGGGACAGTATTTTGGCTCACCAAATGGCTTATATGCTGAAGAGGCATGCCAAATTGGACACTATGCGGGCATGGCCGATCAGCTAAAAGTGGCGGGATTTTTCAACCTGATCCCCCGACTGGATCGTGAGGATCTGAGCAGCAAACTGATGGCACAGGTAATCTGGCATTTCCTGGAAGGCTTTTACTTCAAAAAAAGTGAAACACCCGGAGGCAACAACGAGAACTTCAACGAATTTTTACTTGAAATCGATGATATTGACTTACCACTAACGTTTTACCAAAGTCAAAAAACAGGACGTTGGTGGATGAAAATTGCGGACGAGGAAGAGACCAAAGAGCATATTATCTCGTGCACCGAGGAAGATTACCGTATGGCAGCACAAAACGAAATACCGGATCGTTGGTGGCGGAACATTCGCAAATTAAACCGGCTGGTAAAATAAAAAATGACGGAATCCGTTGAAAAACATGACAAAACGTTTAATAAAACGGAAGGGAGAAATTATTATTTTCGCTTACTTTGGCCTGAAAACACGGCAGTAACAGCCAATTTATGAAAAAAATATTTTACTTTTTATTTTTATCAATATTCATTACCTTAGCCGCATACGGGCAGCAAGACCCTCAGTTCAGTTTCAACCGTGAAACGCAGTTGTTGGTGAACCCGGGCTTTGCTGGAAGTAATGATGCAATAACTGGATTAATATTGAACAGATATCAATGGAGTGGCTTCGATGGAGCTCCCAAAACACTGTTATTCAGCGTGGAGACTACTGCTAACATATTTGGCGGAACGAGTGGGGTAGGATTGAATATCATCAGTGATGAACTGGGATATGAAAAGAATGTTTTAGTCAATCTAAACTATGCTTACCATACAACAACCAGTATCGGAGATCTCGGTATTGGTGCTTCTTTTGGAGCATTTAACAAGGCCATTAATGGTGATTGGGTAATTCCACAAACCGATTACACCACACCTCCCGGATCCGACCGGCTTATTCCGGACGGTGAAGTAAGCCAGCTAGCGCTGGATGTAGGCTTTGGTCTATTTTTAAAATCAAATAATTATTTTGCAGGCATTTCTGTCACCCATTTAAATGAGGCCAAAATTGACTTTTCAGATTTGGCTTATACGTTTTTTGTGAGGCACTATTATTTGTCTGGCGGATACAATATTAGCCTCTCCAACCCGTTATTTGAGTTGCGACCAGCGATCTATGCAAAATCGGATTTGGCCAGCACCCAAATCGATTTTACGATTGGTTTGGTTTATAACGAACGGTTCTCTGGGGGACTAAGCTATCGGTTAGATGATGCGATTGCCATTTTAGTTGGCGTTGAAATGCTCAATGGCCTGAATATAGGCTTGGCCTATGATATCACGACCTCTGCCCTGGGGCGATATGGATACGGATCGCAGGAAATATTCCTGCGATATGCTGTTGATTTTGGGAAGGGTAGATTAAAAAAATATAAAAGTATCCGATTTTTATAAGCTAAACTTATGAAAGCAATACGCGTAGCTATGAAAAAAATATTTTCTTCAGGTTTAATTCTCGCAACAATTTTGGCCTTGTCCAGTTGCGGCAAATCCGGCAGTGGAGAGCTGACCGGAGTTCAGGGAAGGGGCAAATGGTTCGAACCTGCCCCTTATGGAATGACCTTTGTCCATCGTGGAAGCGTGAATATTGGTCCGAATGATGAAGATCCAACCTGGTCGTCGACCCCAACCAAGACGGTATCGGTTGATGCTTTTTGGATGGATGACACGGAAATCACCAACAATGAGTATCGGCAGTTCGTCAATTGGGTGCGCGATTCCATTGCGCGCACATTGGTAGGGGAACAATATCCGGAATTCATGATTAGTGAAGATCGTGATGGCAACATCATCGATCCGCCAAGAATAAACTGGGATGAACGACTGGAATGGGATGATCCCGACTATATGGACGCTTTGGAACCCATATACATTCCTAGCAATGAGCGGTTCTTTGGGAAAAAGGAAATCGATTCCAGAAAACTTTTTTATACCTATTATTGGATTGATTATCAGCAGGCAGCCAAAGGTGCCAACCGGTACAATTATGAAACCGAAAGCTACGAAGGTACTATAATTGATCAGGATGGTGAGGAGCGGCCAATCGAAAACCGATCATCGTTTATTTTCGGCGAAACGGCCAATGTTTATCCTGACACGCTGGTTTGGATTCGCGATTACACCTATGCCTATAACGAACCTTGGACAACCAAATATTTTTGGCATCCGGGATTTGACGATTATCCTGTTGTGGGGGTTACCTGGCAACAAGCAAAAGCCTTTTGCCATTGGAGAACCAAATTGCACAACGACTATCTGACAAGTCACCGGGAGCCTGAAATCCAGGATTATCGGCTGCCTACCGAAGTTGAATGGGAGTATGCTGCACGAGGCGATAAAGATATTTCCATGTATCCATGGGGGGGGTATTATACCCGTGATGATGAAGGCCGATTTTTGGCCAACTTTAAGCCCCTTCGTGGAAACTATGTAGAAGATGAGGGGCTCGTTACCCTCAAAGTTGGAAACTACGATCCCAATGGTTTTGGGCTTTACGACATGGCAGGCAACGTCGCTGAATGGACCATCTCCGCCTACGATGAATCGGCCTACATGTATGTTAATGATTTCAACCCAAATTTCGAGTACAATGCCCGTCCCAACGACCCTCCGGTAATGAAACGCAAAGTCATACGCGGAGGCTCATGGAAAGACATTGCTCCCTATTTACAAGTTTCAACGCGGAGTTTTGAATATCAAGATACCGCAAAATCATATATCGGATTTCGTTGTGTTAGATCCTCTTTTGGTAATGAATTTTAGTCGAACCTTAATTCTGAAAAAATGAACATCGGTGAAATAATACAAAGTAAACGTTGGAAAGTATTTACAGGCTATGTTTATAACCTGGGAGCCTCAGTCGTCTTACTGGGTGCATTATTCAAACTTCAACATTGGCCCTACTCGGGACCAATCCTGATTATTGGGCTGACCACTGAAGCATTTATCTTTCTCATTTCAGCCTTCGAACCACCGATGGAGATGCCCCATTGGGAGAAGGTATATCCGCAGCTGAAAGAAGATTATGTGCTGGAGGAAGATCAGTATATGGAAGAATCCAAAAACGGGTTTGGCGACTTATTTCAAAAAGCAGATATCTCTCCTGAGTTGATCAACAAGGTGACTAAAGGGCTGACCGATTTGAGCAATACAGCCTCAAGTATCAGCGACATCAGCACAGCAACGCTAGCTACGGACATGTATGTAAAAAATCTGACCTCGGCTTCCGAATCGATGAATACCTTTTCAGAAATCAGTAACCAAGCCAACCACCAAATCAATGAGTCGGTGAGTCACCTGGTGAGTTCCTACGCGACAACAGCCAAAAACCTTTCAGAAAACGGAAATCAAATGCTCAGCAAGCTGGCTACTTCCGGAGAAGAATTTACCAATCAACTGGCACAAGCAAGCAACAAATTGGCTTCTTCGTACCAAAAAGTAGCAGGAACCATTGACTCGGGCATGGAAGAGTTAAGCAAAAGCTCGGCCAGTTATGGAGACAATCTTTCGAAGCTGAATAAAAACCTCGAATCGTTAAACTCATCTTACGAAAGTCAGCTCAGAGAAACGAACCAACAACTCCAGTCTTCGCAAAATTTCTTTAAAGAAATGGCCCAAATGAATGAAATGATCGCCTCATCTACAGAAGAAATAAAGAAATACAAGAACAACGCTGAAGAACTGAATAAACACCTGGAAGCCCTAAACTCCATTTATGGCAATATGCTGGGAGCAATGAACTATAAAAATAAATAAAAACCGATAAGCTCATTAGCATATGGGAACCAAGAATTGTCCGGAAACTCCACGACAGAAGATGATCAACATGATGTACTTAGTGCTGCTCGCAATGATGGCACTAAATGTTGCATCCGAAGTGTTAGATGCCTTCCGAGTGGTTGATTCAAGCTTAATGCAGACACTCAAAAGTGTTGACTCAAAAAATAATCAGCTTTATGCATCCTTTGCCCAGGCATATGAAGAAAATCCGGCCAAAGTGCAAGAATGGAAAGATAAAGCCGACCGGGTTAAAGCACTTACCGATGGTTTGACCAATAAAATTACGGATCTGAAGGAAGAGATTATCATGAAATCAGGTGGTACAAACCTGACAGAAGAAGGAGAATCGGTTAACCTAAGCAACAAATCATTCATGGTCAATACCAAGGGAGATACGATCGTCATTAAGAAAGATGACGAGCTGAACATTCCTTCCGAAGTCATGATCAGGATGAAGAAAGCAGAAGACCTGAAAACTGATATCGACGAATTAAAGGGGGCTTTCCTGTCCTTTCTTGAGGAAGATTCGCCCATTCGCAAGTCGATTGAGCAAGAATTAGATACTTCTGATCCCAAAGTGCGGCTAAAAGACGGTGCAGAAAAAAAAACCTGGGAAATTCAACACTTCGACAATAAACCATTAATTGCCGTAATTGCTCTTTTATCGAAAATCCAGATTGATGTTCAAAATGCCGAATCCAACATTTTGACCTATCTCTACAGCCAGATTGATGCCAGTTCGTTCAAGTTCAACAAGCTTGGCGCACGGGTAATTGCAAAAACATCGTATGTACTTGAAGGGGATGTTTACCGTGCCGAAGTATTTTTAGCCGCAGAAGACACGACACAGCAACCCATCATTCTAGTAAATGACAGGCCGCTGAATATTGTGGATGGGAAAGGAATATATGAAGTACCCGCGACTTCGGCCGGAACATACAAATGGGGTGGAATCATCAAATACAAAACGCCAGAGGGAGGCTTTAACTCCTACCCTTTTGAAGAAGAATACATCGTCAGCGAACCTTCGGTAACCATTTCGCCTACGAAAATGAACGTATTCTACATGGGCGTTCCCAACCCGGTTAGCGTCTCGGTTCCCGGCGTTCCTTCCGAAGATTTGCAAGTAACTGTTACCAACGGGAAGATTCAGCAAGACGGAAAAGACTACTTGGTTTTTCCAACGGCTGAAGACATCAATGGACGTAACACAAAAGTGACTGTAAACGCGAACATTGGTGGACAAATGCGCTCAATGGGTTCCATGGTCTTTCGGGTAAAACAAGTGCCTGATCCCGTGGCAACCATCGCCGGACAAACCAGCGGTGTCATCCGAAAAGAAGATCTCCTGGCGGAAGATGGAATCTTTGCCGCCTTAATCGATTTTGATTTTGACTTGAAGTTTACGGTGACCCAATTCGACATTACTTTTACCGGAGCCGGAGGATATACCAACACCTGGTCATCCACTTCAAATCGATTTACGACTGATCAGACCAGACAATTCAATACCCTGACAGTCGGTAGTATTATTTACATTGATAACATTATGGCTCGTGGTGATGATGGAACTGACCGGCAGTTGTCACCAATTAGCTTTAAAATAAGATAAGCATGAAAAAGTTTTTGATTGGGATAGGAATTGTTTGCGTTGCATTTTGCTTCTCAGCAAAAGACACGCAAGCTCAGGTAATAGATGGTGCATTTAAACGGACCAACATCGAAAACAGAAAACCCATGGCTTTTGCCCCGATACGGGAAGCTGATGTGATGTGGTCGAAAAAAATTTGGCGTATCATCGATCTGAGGGAAAAGATGAACCAGATTCTGTATTTTCCAACTACTAATATGGATGGGCGTACAAATCTGATTAACCTCTTTTTACAAGGAATTGAAAACGGCCAGCTGACTGCTTACGATGCCCGAACAGATGACGAATTTAAAGTTCCTATGACCTTTGAACAGGTGAAGGAAGCTTTTGGGGCGACAACCCGCACACGTCAGGTTCGCAACCTGGAAACCGGCGAAATGGAGACCCGTGACATTGTTGGTGAAATCCGTGCCGAGGAAGTCAAACAGTTCATGGTGAAGGAAGAATGGTTTTTTGATAAGCAAACCTCAACGCTGAATACCCGCATCATTGGTATTTGCCCCATTCAGGAGTACTACCGCGATGAAGATATAAACCGGCAGAATGTCCAGCGCCGCCAGGTCTTCTGGATTTATTATCCCGAAGCCCGCGACTTGTTGGCAACACATTCTGTTATTAATCCAAACAACACAGCCCAAAGCATGTCGTTTGACGATCTGTTTATCAAACGGAAATTCAACAGCTACGTGGTCAGAGAATCGAATGTTTATAACAACCGGGCCATTAGCCAGTATTTAAGTGGCCGGGAAGCCATGTTGGAGTCTAAACGAATTGAAGCCGAGATTTTCGACTTCGAGCAGGACCTGTGGGAATATTAACGAAATAACCGTGAATGAACGAATGCCTTATGAGCTTGACTCATAAGGCTTTTTTCGACTAATAAAGTACAATATTAATTTTTCAGGAAACGTTAACTCAAAGCAGTCCTTTTCGGTAAAAGCAAATGAGCAAAAGCTTCTTCATACTAGTTTTCCTGGCTTTGATTCTTCTCGTGTCATGCAAAAAAGATCAGACCCTGAGCTACCTCTATCCCGAGGATTCCAGGCCTTTTTATGAACCTTCGCCCTTCGGAATGTCGTACATTGACCGCGGAAGCTATGTCATGGGAGCCGAAGACAATGAACTTCAAGGATTTAACACCACGACCAAACGGGTTTCGGTTGAAGCCTTTTGGATGGATAATACCGAAATTACCAACAACGAATACCGCCAGTTTGTCTATTGGGTCAGAGATTCCATTGCACGAACACTGCTGGCGGAGACCTATCCGGAGTTTATGCTGACCGAAGACGACCGCGGCAATTTTTACGAAACACCACATTTGAATTGGCGCGACCCGATTGAATGGAGAAACCCGGAATTCCAGCTGGCACTCGAAGAATTATACATCCCGGAGGAAGAACGCACCTATTTTTCAAAATCAATCGACACCCGGAAATATACTTACAGCTATCAATGGATTGATTACAAGCAGGCAGCTAAAAGAAAAAACCGCTACAACTACGAAACACAAACTTACGACGGGACAATTATTAACGCTGAAGGAGAAGAAGTTCCGATAGAAAACCGGTCTTCCTTCATTTTCAACGAACGTGTTCCCATCTATCCGGACACCCTTTGCTGGATTCGCGATTACACCTATGCCTATAACGAACCGCTCACCAAAAACTATTTTTCACACGTCGCCTTCGACGATTACCCTGTAGTAGGCGTAAATTGGCACCAGGCCAAAGCCTTTTGTCATTGGCGTACCGAGATGCTGAACAGCCACCAGGCACTTCTGTTAGAGCCCTCAACGCATGCCTACCGCCTGCCAACCGAGGCCGAATGGGAATATGCCGCACGTGGAGGGCACGAGCGCACCTTATACAGTTGGGGAAGCTATTATACCCGTAACATCATGGGTTGCTTTAAAGCCAACTTTAAACCACGCAGAGGCAACTATGTGGCCGACAGCGAGTCGAGTACAACAACAATGAAGGTTGGGAGCTTCGATCCAAATGACTATATGCTTTACGATATGGCCGGCAATGTAGCCGAATGGACCAGCACTGCCTTTAACGAATCCGCCTATGAGAATTTAAGCGATTTCAACCCTTCCTTCGAGTACAATTCATTACCCGGTGATGCCCCCGCAATGAAAAGAAAAGTCATTCGGGGCGGATCGTGGAAAGATATTGCCTACTACATTCGCAACTCAACCCGAAGCTTTGAGTATGAAGACACCACCAAATCATACATCGGTTTTCGTTGTGTTCGCACCTCCTTTAAAGACGAATTCAGGCAATAAAAAAAGCTTCCTCATTCCTGAAAAAGCTTTATAGAATAGGACTCGACTTGCTTTTTAAACAAATTCGGTCCCTTTAACCATCTTCACATCGCTTACAAACTGACGAATTTGCTGTTCATCTTCTTTTTTACAAATCAACAAGGTATTATCTGACTCAACCACAATGTAGCCGTTCAGTCCCTGCAACACCACAATCTTGTCATGCGGCATATTCACAATGCAATTTTCGGTTTGATAGGTAAACACATTACCCCCTTTAATCGAATTGTTGAACTCATCTTTTGAACTATTTTCGTACAGCGACCCCCAGGTTCCCAAGTCACTCCAGCCAAAATCAGCACAAAGAACATGCACATTTTCAGCCTTTTCCATAATCCCATAATCCAACGAAATATTCTGGCATTCAGAATAAGTCTTGTTAATAAAATGCACTTCATCGTTGGTTCCATAAAGCTTTTCACCCTTTCGGAACAAACTGGAAACACCGTCCAAATACTGGTCAAAAGCCGACAGAATACTTTTCAGCGACCAGATGAAAATCCCTGAATTCCAAAAAAATTCGCCACTCGACACAAAGATTTCCGCCATTTCAAGGTTGGGCTTTTCGGTAAAAGTTTTCACTTTGAACAAGTTGTCGAAATCTTTGTATTTCGACTTCCCATCAACCTGAATATAGCCATAACCTGTTTCTGGCCGGCTGGGAGTAATTCCCAAGGTCACCAGCACATCGTTGTTTGCAGCAAAATCAATCCCTTTTTGAATCTCCGCAATGAACTCATCTCCTTTCAAAATTATATGATCGGACGGGGCAACAATAATATTGGCTTCGGGGTTGATACTTTTAATTTTATAGCTTGCATAGGCAACACAAGGTGCAGTGTTACGCCGCAAAGGCTCTAATAAAATCTGGTCTTCACTTAATTCGGGCAGCTGATCCAAAACCAGGGCTTTATAATCGACGCTGGTAACGACATAAAAATTTTCAGAGGGACAAACTTTTTTAAAGCGGTCGTATGTCATTTGGATGAAGGTACGTCCTGTTCCTAAAATATCTAAGAACTGTTTGGGCATTGAGCTTTTACTCATCGGCCAAAAGCGGCTCCCAATTCCGCCTGCCATGATAATACAAAAATTATTCTTCATTCATTTTATTTTTGAAGTCCGTTATCAAATATACCTATTTTACCTATAAATTATGCCCAAATTCGAAGGTTTCCTGAAAATAGAAACCGGGCTTGTATATATTCAAACGAGAGGATGTGCTTTTTCATATCCCTGTTTTACACAATAATCAATTTTAAATTTGTTCTGTTCTCTTCATGCTATTGTGTTTACTTTTGCTATCATTGTTGACGTAGGCGGGATTCGTAATAACCAAAAGAGAAACTTTCTCACATGGCTCGTTTCATACCCAATTATTTGTAACTTTATGCTAAAGTATTGCTATGAATCTTTTTTTTCATGTAGGACGCTATTTCTCGTTACTTGCCCGGGCCTTTTCGCGACCGGAAAAGCATCGCATCTATTTTCGCAAGCTGTTTGTTGAGATTGAGCAACTCGGCCTGGATTCGGTTGGGATTGTCGCGATTATTTCCATTTTCATGGGGGGTATTATTACCCTACAGGTGGCTTACAACATGTCCAGCCCATTATTTCCGAGCTACCTTATTGGCCTCGGAAACCGGGACACGCTAATTCTGGAGTTTTCATCCACCATCATGGCGCTAATTATGGCCGGTAAGATTGGCTCAAATATCACCTCTGAAATTGGAAGCATGCGGGTTACCGAGCAAATTGATTCCCTCGAAATTATGGGAATCAATTCGGCCAGTTACTTAGTTCTACCTAAAACACTGGCCGTTGTCTTTATTTTTCCCTTTCTTTTTGTGCTAAGCGTGTTTTTTGGGCTCATCGGCGGCTTAATTGTTGGCCCCGCGGTTGGAGCAGTTACGGCGCCCGATTACATTAATGGTATCCAATACCTGTTCACCCCTTACTATGTCACATTCTCGATGATAAAAACCCTCTTTTTTGGTTTCCTTGTGGCGACGGTACCTGCTTATTTTGGCTATTATGTTGACGGTGGAGCGTTTGAAGTTGGTGCTGCCAGTACACGGGCAGTCGTCAATACCAACATCTTGATTTTGGTTTTCGACTTGATTTTAACCCAACTCTTATTCTAATGATTACAATTCAAAACATCAGTAAATCGTTTGAAGACAACCTGGTATTGAATGATGTATCAACCGTGTTTGAACCCGGAAAAACCAACCTGATTATTGGCCGCAGCGGAAGCGGAAAAACGGTTCTGCTCAAGTCAATTGTCGGCTTGCACGACGTAGATCAGGGAGACATTTTTTATGATGACCGCAACTTCACGAAAATGAACCACAAGCATAGAAAAAAGTTGCGGCAGGAAATGGGCATGGTTTTTCAGGGTGGCGCTTTGTTTGACTCATTTTCAGTGGAAGAAAATGTACGTTTCCCCCTGGATATGTTTACGAATAAGAGTCAGAAGGAAAAGCAAGAACGGGTTGACTTTTGTCTTGATCGCGTCAATATTGAAAAGGCCCATAAATTATATCCGGCCGAAATTTCGGGAGGAATGCAAAAGCGAGTGGCCATTGCACGTGCCATTGTGATGAATCCCAAGTACTTGTTTTGTGACGAACCAAACTCGGGACTTGATCCGGAAACCTCGTTGGTGATTGATGAACTTGTTCATGAACTGACCGTCGATTTCAATATGACAACCGTAATCAATACCCACGATATGAACTCGGTGATGGAGATCGGCGATAAGATTCTGTTCATTAGCGAAGGTGTGAAAACATGGGAAGGCACCAAGGAGGAAATTCTACACGTGCAGAACAAAAAACTGCAGGAGTTTGTCTTTGCCAACAAAACCTATCGGCAGATTCGCGATGTAAAAATAGAAAAGAAAAGCTAATACACTGATCTATAACTCATCAGAAAGCCTTTCAATTGTCAACTAACGTTCGCCCCTCCTGATAATCAACATTCAGAAAATCATCCCCGCGGTGTCATCGTTATAATGGGTATAACCATTTCCTCCAACGAGATACCTCCATGCTGATAGGTGTCGCGATAATACTGCACGTAATGGTTGTAATTATTCGGATAGGCAAAAAAGTCGTCATTTAGAGCAAAAATGAAGCTGGAACTCACATTTCGCCCGGGCAAATAAGCTTTTTCAGGATTGGTAATCTCAAACACCTGCTTGTGGTTATAGTTTAAGTTGCGCCCCAACTTATAGCGCAGGTTGGTATTGGTTTCGCGATCGCCAATTACTTTCAGCGCATTATCTACCCGGATGGTGCCATGATCCGTTGTCAGAATCACCTTCACCTTATTTTCGGCCAACGACTTTAACAACTCGAACAGCGAAGAATGGTTAAACCAGCTTAAAGTGAGCGAACGATAAGCTTTCTCGTCACTGGCCAGCTCTTTCATCATATCCATTTCGGTTCGGGCGTGCGACATGACATCGACAAAGTTAAAAACCATGACCGACAAATCATGTTGCATGATATTGCCCAGGCTGTCGCTCAACTTTCTGCCCGACCGCCAATTGGTGATTTTCTCAAAGTTTAACCGTTCACTCCTGCCCCGCCGCTTCATTTGGGTCTGCATCAGTTCGCGCTCGTGAATGTTTTTATTCCCTTCGTTGTCATCATCTTCCCAGTATTCGGGGTGCAAACGTGCAATCTCCAAAGGCATTAAGCCAGCAAAAATCGCATTGCGGGCATACATGGTTGCCGTTGGTAAAATGCTGCAGTACAAGTCTTCTTCTTCGGTCAGGTAATATTGATTAAGCACCGAATTCAACACCCGAAATTGATCGTACCGCAAATTATCAATCACCAAAACCAACACTTTGTGTCCTTTGTCAAGTTGGGGAAACACCTTAGCCGTGAAAATATCGGGCGATAACAAGGGGCGATCTTCAACTCCCTTTTCAAACCAACTGAGGTAATTTGTTTTAATATAGCGGCTAAAAGCCTTGTTGGCCTCTGCTTTTTGCATTTTCAGCACTTCGTCCATGGTGCTGTCTTGCGAAGCGCTGAGTTCAAGCTCCCAAAACACCAATTTGCGGTAAACCTCGGTCCAGTCTTTCCAATCGAGGCGCTCATTCAGACGCATACCAATTTTGGCAAATTCGCTTTGATAAGCCGAAGTTGTTTTTCGGGTAACGAGCTCTTCCTGTCCAACATTCTTTTTAATGGACAGCAATATTTGTTTCGGATTGACGGGCTTAATCAGATAATCGGCCATTTTGGAACCAATAGCCTGGTCCATAATATCTTCTTCTTCGCTTTTGGTAATCATCACTACCGGCACATTTGGATTGATCTCCTTGATTTCATCGAGGGTTTGCAATCCGGTCAGCCCCGGCATATTCTCGTCCAGAAAAATAATATCGAAGTGATTACCGCGAACCAGGTCAATCGCATCGGCTCCATTATTGGTGGTTGTTACATCGTAACCTTTCTCTTCCAAAAAGATGATATGGGCGCGCAATAAATCAATTTCATCGTCGGTCCAAAGTATCCGTATTGTCTTCATGCTTTCTCTTGTTGCTTTAAAGTAAAGTCTCGCCTATAGGAACAAAAAATATTCCTAAAAGGGTATGCTCTTAACAAAGTTTAACGCGACGGGCGGGTCAAATAGCTGGCTTTGTATAGTTCGAGGTATTCGCGAATGTCTTTGGTACGCATCAAAATGTCGTAGTTCGCCGGCGAAATTACAAAGTTGCGGTAGTTTAAGTCCATCAGGGGCTGGTAAACCTGCTGATTTTGAACCACACCTCTGAGGTAATTCATCCCCGCCTCCTTGTCCTCAATTCCTGAAACTTTCAAAATCAGATTTTCGGCATCAAACTCCAACGCCTCGACAAGCAGATTCACTCCCGGGAATTCTTGTTGATGATGAGTTTCAATCGCTATTTTTACAGCTTCTCCGTCAACCCCGGTTTTTGGGATCATGAGTATAAAAAACTGCTCTCCTGCCACATTTGGATTAAACGGACCATCGTAAGCTGGTTTGTCAAGCTCAGCCGGTGCTTCATTTTCAGAAGAACCCGGTTGCGGTTGACTGGCACTAGCATTTCCTTTCGCAAAATTACCGCTGATGTAATAGTCGCGGAAAAACTCGATGTACTCAGCAATGCTGCTTTCATCCATCATTTTTTCCAGATTCCGGTCGGTAATAATAAAATTGCGGTAGGTTCTGGTCTCCAGATTTTTATATAGCGCCCGATTGGCTACCACATTGCCAAAATACCCCATGGCCGCTCGAATATCACGCATCGATTTAACAACCATCAACTGATAATCGCCAAATTTCCGCTGCTCAATTGTTAGGTTCAAATTGCCAAACGTCGAGCGGTTGTAGCTTGCGAATTCGGCGACCAGGGTCCGCAGGTTAAAATCAGGATCATCGACGGCAATCACGAAGTTTTGAGGCACTTCGGTTTCGCGCGAAAACAGGCCCTCGGTTTCATCAGCCTTCACCACCACAAATGAACCCCGTTCTTCCAATTCATCCTCCTCGGATCTCACCCGGGCCATCAACTCTTCCGGGTCATCCAAGGCATCAGATGGAAAATCACTTGTAATGAAACGACTGTAGTTTTTTACGAAATATTTCAGGTATTCCAGGTAGCTTTGATCCGACAAAACCTCGCGATAGTTGTAAGACGAAGCCACAAAATTGACGTACTGCACTTCGCCCAGTGACTGGAATACCTCGCGCTGCCGGATAATGGAGCGAAAATAAATCAAGCTCTGCTCTTTGTCGGGCAACGAACGCACAACAACAAGCTGTGTTTCAGGGTTCAGGCTCTCTGTTTCGATATCAAAATCCATCCGGGTATAATGGTCGATGTTGTAGTTGGCAATGTCAAATTTTAACCGGTTCAGATCCACGTTGGCGCTGCGTGGAAAGGCAATCACGAAGTAATGCAGCAATTCATCATCGTAGGAAAATTTGCCTCCAAACTCGTCATTGGCTGCCTGATTTTCCGGCAGCAATTCGGTGTTCTGAATCTGATCGTTCAGATAGCCAATTTCAACCAGCTTCTGATAATCAGCCAGCGTGCTGTCTTCAATGAGCTTCAGTACTTGACGGGCCAGGGGCACCGTTCCACTTTCAGGATAGGCCTGGATATGGTCATTCAGCTTCCGTCCAAACTGGTTCAAGTCGGAATGAACACCTTCAGCAATGGCCTCGATAAATGAAATTTTAGGCAAAAGCAAAGTATCCGGCTCCAGCTTCCTGATTTGCTGAACAAACTCACCGGCAGTTTGATAATTTCCCTGCTGATAATTGTAATACGCTTGCTGATACAGGTTATTCACGCTATCCCGTCGAGCCTCCAGCTCGATAAAGAAATTTGGATTTACCAGGTACCTGGCGTATTTGCTATCAGGATAATTTGCGACAATCAGGTTTTTGTAATCGTCAGAACGTTGCTGGTTACCCACCTTTTTGTATAAGTCCCACAACTCGAAATAGCTGGACAACTGGTAGGTATTCGGATCATATCGTTTCAACAGTTCTTCGTACTGCTGAATGGCACGCTCGTAATTTTCAAATTCTTGTTTGAAAATCCGCCCGGCATTAAACAAGGCATCGCGGATTTGCTGATGCGATTCAGCCATGGCTTCTTCAGTCAGGGGAACATCCTGTAAATAATATTCCCTTTCCATCGGGTCGTCCACGCGTATTTCAGCACTGTCAACGCCGGCTTCAATCTGCTCCAGCTCTTCCATCTCAAACTGCGAGGCCGAATTTTTGTTGCCGCGCCTCCAGTCATCTTCCAACTTCCGCTGTCCCCAAATTTGTTGGAATTCAACCTTGCCGTAGGCCACCGTTGTGGGATTGTAAAAATACCAGCCACTTCCCTGTTGGTTTCGGTTCAGCCCCATGCGCGATTGGTTCATGCGAAAGAAGTTGCGATCACTCATCTCCTGGCTGGCTAAC